>Ga0182837_1016_pt1 | contig 34832 bp, 32 predicted proteins | sample Passage237B_FD_121822 | JGI IMG/M metagenome (GOLD analysis project Ga0182837, IMG submission 121822) | reverse complement strand
CTAGTGTCCGCGCCCTCTTCACATTCCAGCGTAGCTCAGTTGGCAGAGCAGGCGACTGTTAATCGCCGGGTCGTAGGTTCGAGCCCTACCGCTGGAGCCCATTGCTTGGGGCAGAGCCCCAAGCCCGTCGCGGCAGGCCTCGGAGCCTCAGGAGACCTCCGAAGAGCCGGATGGGGGCGTGGCGCTCAACGTGAGCGCGGTTGGACTGCGGCTACGAGCCCTACCGCTGGAGCCATTTTTCTCTCGTCGCCAACCAACGGCGAGGGTCGGTAAACAGAAGCCCCCAAGGAGCGATCCGAGGGGGCTTCGCCGTTTCTCCCCAGAAGTCCGGGCGTTTCGCGCGCTGCGCGTGTCGCGACGGTGCTCCCGCGAGCGCTCGCAGAGAACGCCGAGCGAGCTCGATGAGCGCCGCGTGGGACAGCTCTCCCGCTCTCTCTCCTGTCCCGTGGGGAGGAGAGGCGTTTAACTGCGTACCCGGCGGTTAACGATCGGCCCCGCTGGTTAGCAGGTTCGGCGCCGCTTCGACGCGCCGTGCTGTTCATCATCGGGGCGAAGGCTCGCAACGAGCTACGAACGATGCCGGCCAATGCATCTTGCGAGCAGAGCGCGCGAGGTTCGAGCGTCAGCGTGATCGCGGGCGTCGGTGGGCCTGTTGATCGCTGGGGCGCTTTCGATGCACGGCTTCCCGCCCTTCGAGCTCGAGCATCATCTGGTCGAGCATCGCGTTTTGCGGGTCAACTCGTCCCCTCGACGTACCCGATCGGGATGACGCCTGGCAGGGTCTCGGTCCGGTTCACGCGGACGCCCGAGTCTTCGACGGCGCGCCGTAGCGACTTCGTGGTGAAGCGCCGGTGCCCCGGGAAGCCAGTCACAGCCAGCGCCCGCGAGACGACCCACGAGAGCGCCGTCTCGTCGTGACAGAAGGTCGGAACGATGATGCGGCCGCCCGGCTTGAGCACGCGCCGAAGCGCCGCCAGCGCCCCCGGCAGGTCCGGCACAAGGTGAAGGACGTTCGCTGCGACGACCGCGTCGAACGTCCCTTCGTCGAACCGGAGTGCGTAGAGGTCGGCCTGCTCGCACCGTACGTTCGTCACGCCGGCATCTCGCACGCGCCGCTCAAGCGCGGCCACCATCGCCGCCGAGTAGTCGGTGGCGATGACCTCTGCTGCGCCCGAGGCGAGCGCGGGTGTAACGAGCCCGGTGCCGGCCGCAACCTCGAGCACGCGCCCGAGACCGCGTGTCGCTTCCCCGGCCAGCTCGACCATTCTGGGGATCGGCCGTCCGAGGAGCGCCATCGAGCGATCGTAGTTCTTCGCGTGCTTGTCCCAGTAGCTGCGGTCGCCGTCGCTCATGCCGTTCCCTCGCGAAGTCATGCCGGCGCTCCTGCGCTCGGCGCACGCAGCAGCCTGAGCCCGCTGCCGATGACGATAAACTCGCTGATCTCATGAACGAGGACCGCCACCGGAAGGCTGAACACGCCCGCCACCGCGCCGACTGCGAGCGTGCCGATCACAATGATGGAGAGCACGAGGTTCTGCCGAACGACCTGCTGGGTGCGCTGAGCAAGCGCGAGCGCGAAGGCGAGGCGACGGAGGTCATCCCCCATCAACGCGACATCTGCCGTCTCGAGGGCTACGTCCGTGCCAGCTGCGCCCATGGCTACTCCGACGGTCGCCTGCGCGAGCGCAGGAGCGTCGTTCACTCCATCGCCGACCATCGCGATCGGTCCCTTGGCAGCGAGAGCGCGGATCTCCGCGAGCTTGTCTTCCGGCTTCATCGCGCCGTGGAAGCGCTTGATGCCGAGCGTCGAGGCCACACGTTCGACAGCGAGTCTCTGGTCGCCCGAGAGTACGACGAGCTCTACCCCACGCGCGTGTAGCAGACGAACGGCTTCGGAGGCCTCGTCGCGCACGGCATCCTGCACGGCGACCACACACCAGATGCGCGAGGACGTCCCAGCGACGATGACCGTCTTGCCGGCCTCCTCGAGGCGCCGGACCTCTGCCGTCGCCTCGCCGGCGTTTGCAGCAGTGCCTTCGAATAGGCCGAGTTGACCGACCAGGACTTCCACTCCATCGAGGGTCGCGACGACGCCCGCGCCTGGCAACGCGCGCACGTCGGCGGCCTCAGCGACGGCCACGCCGAGGGCACGAGCGTGCGCCACGATGGCTCGTGCGACGGGATGCTCACTGCGCGACTCGATGCTCGCGAGGCGAGACAGCATTTCGCTCTCGGCGTGAGGACTCGCGTCCAGCCGAACGATGTCGGTCACGACAGGCTCGCCGCGCGTCAGAGTGCCGGTCTTGTCGAGCGCGATGATTTGGATGGTGGCGAGGCGCTCAAGGATGACACCGCCCTTGATGAGGACGCCGTTGCGAGCACCTGTCCCGAGCGCCGCGACGAGCGTGATCGGCACCGAGATGACGAGCGCACACGGCGCAGCCGCCACGATGAAGACGACCGCGCGATGCATCGCAAGTGACCACGACAAGCCGAACGCGAACACCAGCACCGCTGCGATGAGCACGCTACCGGCGAGGACGGCCGGGCTGTAGCGCGCGCCGAAGCGTTCGATGAAGCGCTGCTGCTCACCCTTCTTCTCCTGCGCTTCCTCCACGAGGTGGATGATCTTCGCGACCGTGTTCTCCTGGTACGTCTTCGTGGCGCGCACCTCGATCACGCCGTCCGCGTTGATCGTTCCCGCGAACACCTCGTCGCCCGCGGCCTTCTTCACGGGGACGCTCTCGCCCGTGACCGGTGCCTGGTTGATCGACGTCTCTCCTCGCACCACCGCGCCGTCGGTGGCGACGGACTCGCCGGGACGCACGACAAAGACGTCTCCCACGGCGAGGCTCTCCACGGGGACCTCCACGTCGGCACCGTCACGACGCACGAGCGCCACCTTCGGAACGAGCTTCATCAATGCGCGCACCGCCGCCCGCGTCTTCTGCTCGGTGAATCCCTCGGCTGCCTCGCTGATCGAGTACAGGAAGACCAGCATCGCCGCCTCGAGCGGCTCGCCGAGCGCAGCCGCGCCGAGGGCCGCCGTGGACATCAGCACCTCGATCCCGACGACCCGCTTTCTCCAGAGCTTCTCGAGTCCCTCGCGCGCAAAGAAGTACCCGCCGACGAGGATCGCGAGCCCCAATGCCACAAGGCTGGGCCAGCCGACAGTCAGGGTCCGAGAGAGACCCCAGCCGATCGCGAGGAGCACGCCTGACGCGGCGGATGCGAGAACCTTCGGGCTCCACAGGCTCGGCGCTTCGCGCTCGGCCTCACGGGCCACGGGGAACCCGAGCGAGGTCAGCGCCCCCTCAAGCGCCTCGCGTGAGGTCTTCGCGGGCTCGAACATCAAGGCCACCTTGCCGGCCTTCGGGAACGTCCGAACCTCGACGACGCCTTCGTGACCCCGGAGGCCCGCCTCGATCTTCGCCGCCTCGTTCTCGCAGTCGAGGTGCTGCACACGCACCTCGAGTTTTGTCGTTCCACCGCTCATGACTGACCTTCCTGTGGCGTATCCACCGCCTCGACGGAGCCCCGTATGTGTCCAGTCCGAGGGTGCTTTCGGCCTCCGAACCAGCTGTAGACCGCCGGCAGCACGAAGAGCGTGAGCAGCGTGGACGACAGGATGCCGCCGATGACGACCGTCGCGAGCGGGCGTTGAACCTCAGCGCCCGAGCCATGGGAGAGCGCCATCGGCACGAACCCCAGCGCTGCGACGAGCGCCGTCATGAGGACCGGACGCAGTCGCTCGACGGCGGCGCGCTTCACGGCCTCGGTAGCGGTCGCGCCCTCCTCTTCGTGTTGGCGCGCGGTGGACACCAACACAAGGCCGTTCAGCACGGCGACGCCGAAGAGCGCGATGAAGCCGACGCCCGCCGAGATAGAGAGGGGCATGCCTCGGAGCACCAGCGCTGCGATGCCGCCGGTCACGGCGAACGGCACGTTCAAGAAGATGATGGCTGCGGGCCTGGCGGCGCCGAAGCTCGTGTACAGCAGCACGAAGATGAGCAACAGGGCGAGCGGGATGACCAGCGTCAGGCGCTCCGTCGCGGCCTGGAGGTGCTCGAACTGCCCGCCCCATTCGAGGCGGTACCGAGGCGGGAGTGGAACCGCCCGATCGACCCTGCGCTGTGCATCTGCGACGAACGACGCGATGTCGCGGCCGCGCACGTTCACCTGAACAGTGACGCGTCGTTCGAGGTCCTCGCGACCGACCTGTGCCGGCCCTGTCTCCTCCTCGAGGTCGGCGACCTGCGAGAGCGGCACGGTCTGTCCGGCGCTCGCCGCGACGGGGAGCGACTCGAGCAATGAGAGGTCGCGGCGCGTCGCCGGATCGAAGCGGACCTCCACTGCATACCGGAGGCTTCCCTCGTAGACCTGCGTGACCTGAATCCCGCCGAGCGCGGCGACCGCGTCGAGGACGTCTTGTACGCGCACCCCATAGCGAGCCGCGGCCTGTCGGTCGACGTGAACACGAAGCATCGGGAGGCCACTGATCTGCTCGGCTCGGACGTCTTGTGCACCGGGCACTTCTCGAAGGACGCGCACCAGTGCCTCCGAGCGCTCACGAAGTACCTCGAGATCCTCACCGTAGAGCTTCAGCGCGATGTCGGCGCGCGAGCCCGCGATGAGCTCGTTCATCCGCATCTTGATGGGCTGGGAGAAGCCGAAGACGATGCCTGGAACGTGCTCGCGAAGCGACTCCTCCATCGCCTCGACGAGCTCCTCTCTCGTGCCGTATCGCCAGGTGTCACGCGGCTTGAGCGCTACGAGGACGTCGGTCATCTCGACGCCCATCGGGTCCATGGCGATCTCGGAGCGCCCGGTCTTGCAGACCACGGTCTCAACCTCCGGAAACTCGCGCAGGGCTCGCTCGAGCGCCGTCGTTTGCCGTGTGGCTTCGGTGAGGCTCGTGCTCGGGAGTCGATAGACCTCAAGCGCGATGGCACCCTCGTCGAGCTCGGGAATGAACTCGGCGCCGCGCGTCGCCGCGACGCCAATCGCGCCGGCGAGCAGCCCGACCGCGACGCTGACGGTCGCGACGCGGTGACGCAGGACCACGTCGAGCGCGCGAGCCAACCGATTGCGAAGCGCCGTGATCACTCGCCCCTCCGACTCCTTCGGATGGAGCGGCAGCATCAGCGAGGCGAGGACCGGCGCCAGCGTGATGGACAGGACGAACGCGGCGGCAAGCGCGAAGACGACTGTGAGCGCCATCGGCCGGAACATCTTCCCCTCGATGCCCTCAAGCGTGAGGATCGGGAGGTAGACGATCGCGATCCGAAGGCCGTGGCGGTTCGCACCTCGAGCGAAGAACTCAAGACCAGCTCGTCGCGCTCCGCGGGCGTCAGCGCGCGACCCAAGGCATGGGAGCGCTCACTCATGCGCCGCACGGCGTTCTCGACGATGATGACGGCGCCGTCCACGAGCAGACCGAAGTCGATGGCCCCGAGGGACATCAGATTCCCGGACAGCCCCGCTGCGCGCATCCCGAGAAAGGCGACCAGCATCGAGAGCGGAATCAGACTCGCCACCACCAGGCCCGCTCTCAGGTTCCGCAAGAACAGAAAGAGGACGACGATCACGAGGAGGCCGCCCTCGGCGAGATTCCTGGCGACGGTGGTGATCGTGCTCCGAATCAGCTCGGTACGGTCGTAGAAGGGGGCGATGGTGACGCCTTCGGGCAGCGTCGGCTGGATCTGCGCGACGCGCGTCCGCACGCGATCGACGACCGCGCGCGAGTTCTCTCCGAGCATCATCATCACGACGCCCGCGACGATCTCGCCGTTGCCGTCTCGCGTGACTGCGCCGTGGCGAACCGCCGGTGCGAACGCGACGCGGCCGAGGTGTCGAGCCAGAATGGGGTCCCGTCGTCGCCGTTGGCGATCACCGTGTCGCCCAGGTCGTCGAGCGTCCCGATCAGGCCGTCGCCCCGCACCAGGAGTTGCTCGCGATGGCGCTCGATGTACGCGCCTCCGGCGCTCCCGTTCGAGCGTTGGAGCGCCTCGATCACGTCGCGGAGAGACAAGCGGTGCGACTGGAGCAGGGCCGGATCGAGTTCGAGCTGGTAGGTCCGAAGCTCGCCGCCGAACGTGTTGATCTCGACGACCCCAGGCACGCTCTTGAGCTGCGGTGAGATGTACCCTTCCAGGATCGATCGCAGCTCCATCGGCGTTCGGCCCGGTCCGCGCACCTCGAACTGATAGACCTCGCCAAGCCCAGTGGAGAGCGGCGCGATCTCGGGTGTCCCATATCCCTCCGGGATCACGTCGCGGGCTTCCTGCAGACGCTCGGCGACGAGCTGCCGCGCCCGATAGATGTCGGCGTCGTCCTCGAAGACCACGGTGACCTGAGAGAGACCGAACTTCGACACGGAGCGGAGATCCGTCACCTGAGGCAGGCCGCTCATCGAGCGCTCTACCGGTACGGTGACAAAGCGCTCGACCTCGAGCGGCCCGAGCGCGGGCGCCTTCGTCAGGATCTGCACCTGGACGTTCGTGATGTCCGGGACTGCGTCGATCGGAAGGGTGCGTGCGGCGCTGACCCCGAGCGCCACGACGACGGCCGTCAACACCAGGACCAGAAATCGGTTGCGGAGGGACCACTGGACGATGTGCTGCAACATCTCAGTCGTCCTCGTCTGCGAAGGATGAGCGTTCGAGCTCGGCCTTGAGGGTCAGGCTGCCATCGGCGACGACCTCTTCCCCTTCTCGAAGGCCGCTCTGAATCTCGACGGTCGCGGCCGTGCGCGCGCCGACGCGCACGCGTCGAACCGCGAAGGTCCGATCGGCACCCCGGACGAAGACGACCTCCTCGCCAGCGACCCGCTGGAGCGCGGCCGCCGGGATCGTCAGCGCGGGCCGATCGTCCTCGGCCGGCTGGGTAGCTTCGTCCCCGAGCAGCCGCGCCCGACAGAACATGCCGGGGCGAAGCGTGTGATCCTCGTTCGACACGACGACGCGCACTCGCGCGCTTCGCGTTCGGTCGTCGAGGAGCTCCCCGACGTGCGTAACGCGCCCGCGAAGGTCGCGCCCCGGAAGCGCGCCCAGCGTGATGGAGACCTCCTGCCCGACCGCCACCCGTCCGAGATCCCGCTCATAGGCGGTGAGCACCGCCCAGAGCTCGCCGAGGTCTGCGACGGTGAAGAGGGTGGCCGCCGCGTCGACGTTCTGCCCGACGATCGCCTGCCGCGCGACGACGATGCCCGCGATCGGACTTCTCAGCGTGACCGTCGAACCCGCGGAGTCTGTCGCTCCTGGGGCGCCGAGACCGAGCGCCACGAGCGCACCGCGGGCGGCTTCCAGATCGGCGCGAGCGGCGGCGAGGTTCGCGCGCGCCGCCTCGAAGTCGGCAGCGGAGGAGATGCGATCCTGGCGAAGAAGCTCCTGCCGTTGGTATGTCGCCTGGGCTTGCTCGACTCGCGCGGCAGCGGTGATGTACGCGCCACGCGCGCGACCATATTCGCTGCTGTCCACGGTCGCGAGCGCAGCGCCGCGCTCGACGCGGTCGCCTACGTTGACGTTCACGCGCGAGACGCGCGCGGCCGTACGGGGGCCGACCATGGCCATCCGATCGGGCGGCACGACAAGCTCTCCGACCAACACGATGTCGCGGGAGAGACGACCGCGCGCGACCCGCGCGACCTCGAGGTGCGCTGCCTCCAACGCCTCCTCGCTCAGTCGGACAGCCTTCGCGGCGCCTTCTTCCTCTTCACGGTGCTCGCCTTCCTCTTCACGGTGCTCGCCTGCTTCTGCGTGACCTTCCGTCGACGCTCCTGAAGGATGGCGCATGCGGGCGAACACGAGCCCGGCGACGACCACGGCGAGCGCCGTGAGCGAGACGGCGATGATCTTCTTGCTGCGAGTCATCGGAGCACCCCCAGCGCGCGCTGCAGCGAAATGCCGGCATCGGCGAGCTCAACGAGCGCATCGAACTGCTCGCGACGCGTGTCCGCGAGCTCACGCTGCACGACCAGCACCCGCGTGAGGTCGCTCTGACCGAGCTCGAATGCGCGTTGCGTGAGGCGAAGCCCATCTTCGATCGCAGGGATGGCGTCCGTTTCGAGGATGTGAAGTCCGTCGAGGGCCGCTTGATAGCGTCGTCGTGCCACTCGCACCTCGGCGTCGACGCGAATGGCGAGAGCCTCGCGCTCAGCTTCGAGGCGCTGCGTCCGAGCCTGCGCGATCGCGATCGGTCCCTGGTTTCTTTGAAAGATTGGAAGCGGCAGACCGATGCCGAGGAGAAAGACGTTGTTTCCTTCCTCGCGCTGGTACGTCGTCCGTAGGACCGGGACCGGCCACGCCGCACGCTGCTCAGCGTCGACGTCGAGGCGGGAAGCCCTCAACGCGGCGTCCGCGGCGACGATCTCGGGCCGGTCCGTCGGCGCCATGCGCACGAGCGCGTCGGTGAACTCGGAGCTCACCGATCCGAGCTCGCCCGTCACCTCCACTGAACGATCTCCTGGTATCCCAAGGATGCCCTTCAGCGCGGTGACGCTCATCTCGCGGTTGGCCTCGGTCGTCGTCACGGCCCGCCGCGCACGCGCTGCGGCGACCCGCAACAGCGCGACATCTGGATCGCCGATCTCCCCAGCGTCGCGGCGACGCTCGGCGGTACGCAGAAGTGCGGTCGTGAGATCGAGCTGCTGGCGCGCCCAGCGATCCTCGGCGGTTGCGCGCAGTGCCCGGTAGTACGCGGCGAGCGCCTCTGCGAGAGCTTGCTGCTGCGACGTCCCGACGAGCGCTTCGTCGCGCGCGATCGCGCCGCGAGCGGCGTCGATCTCGGCGCCGCGACGCCCATAAATCTCGAGGGGCATGCCGAGCGTCACCTCCGCGTCGGGGATCGTGTCGTTCGGACGGAATCGCGGCCCAGCTGCCACGTCCAGCCAGGGCGACTGACGAAGCAGCACCTCGGCGCCCACGAGTTGACCTCGGCTCTCGCCGACTCGTCGAATCGCGACGATCACGTCCGGGCTCCGACTTCGAGCCAACTCAGCGACCTCTGCGCGGCCGAGTCGAAGAGGCGCTTCCTGTGCCTGAGCGCGCAGCGACACGAGCGCGAGCGACAGGACGAGCCCGCCGATGAACCATCGAAAGACAATTGCCGTAGACAAGACACATCACTCCTCCGCGTCGCCTGCGCGACGCCAACAAGCCTCTGGAACACGCACGGTTGGTTCGGGCGGGTTCAGGCTCGCGGAGGGTGAAAGACCTCGTTGGCGCTATCGCGCGAATGGCAGGCGTCGACGGGGGGCGAGGCCGGCGCTCCGCAGAGCGCGGGCGGCGCCGTCGCGTGCACCATCGCAAGCGGCGCCGGCACGGACGGAGCGAGCTTGGCGCATAGCCCGTGGGAGCAGTTCGGCGGGCAGTGCTTTTGCCCATCCGAACCGTCGCAATCCACCGAACACGCGACGGGTTCGCCGGTCACGAGTTCCACGGCCAACTCGGGGAGCCCACTCGCGACGAGCGCGACGAAGGCCGCGATGATGATCGCGAACCACGAACGCGAGACCGATCGGCGTCGCACGCGCCTCGTCATCGCGATCGCTCCTGGTGCCGCGCGAAGGCCTCGCAGACGGCGCGCTCGAGCGTCGGGCTCTCGAGGCGGTAGTACGCGAGCTTGCCCTGCATCCGGCACTTCACGACGCCCTCGCGCCGCAGCCGCTGGAGCTGCTGCGACGTCGCGGGCATCGACCGGCCGAGCACACGCGCGAGATCGCAGACGCAAAGCTCGTGGAACGAGAGCGCGTAGAGGATGCGCAAGCGCGTGGGGTCAGCGAGCAGGCTGAACTCGGACGCGGTGCGATCGAGCGTGTCCTCGTCGGGCATCGCGGCCAGAACGTGGGCGACGTTCTCCTCGTTCACGAACTCCACGCCGCACGTGTCTGCCTCGACCGAGGTGTCGGACGGCAGGCGAGCGCGGTCGGCGGACTTCGTTTCCACGAGTTCGAAAACTAGCAACCTTGGAACCGTCCGTCAACGGTGTCGCAGTTGGTCCTACTTCTGGGCGGGCAACGGCCGCTTTTTTCCAAAAGCGGCTATTTTGCGTCGGGGTGCCGAGCCGCTCACCCCACCAGCTTCGTGATGAGCGCCATCCCCCGCGCGGCCTCGGCGGGCGTCGCGTCGGCGAGCTCGAGGTACACGCGCCCGCTCTCGTTGAAGTCCTCGGTGTTCACGCACCAGCGCTCGCTCGCGGGCGTGGCCAACTCGATCTCGGCGGCCAGCTTGTGCAGCGCGGCCTTCACGACGCGGTAGCTGGTGCCCTTGGGGAAGCGGAGCGCGATCTGCGGCTCGGGCGTTCCGTAGCGGCTCTCGCCCTGGCTCACCGTCTTCGTCGCCTGCGTGCTCTTCGTCGTCGTGCTCATCGTCGTCCTCGGTGGCGCGTCGTGCGAAGTGCCCGTCGCGTGAGGACATACAGGTTTCCGTTTGCGCCCCTAGCAAGGCCGAACACGTTGATTTCACATGCGTTTTCAGGAGCTTGGAATAGCCACGAGATTCCGCGGACATGGGGCGTCGGAGGCGGTTGTAGGCCTGCCGACGCCCCGCCGATTCCGCCGCGTTCACGCGCCCGTGGTGTCCGCGTTCGTGAAGAGCGCGGCCGCGTCTCGCGCGCCGAGATGCGCGAGGTAGTGGCCGATGGCCCCCCGGAGGAACTCCATGCGGTTCTTGATGCCCTTCGCGCGCCAGGCCTCGTCCATCTTGTCGGCGACGTCCGCCTCGAGCCGCAGCGGGAGGATCTTCACATCGAGCGGCTCGCCCTCGCGCGCGCGGGTCTTGCGCGGCCCGACGTTGATCCGGCCCTTCTCGGCCTCGCGGATCTTCCAGATGAGGTAGCGGCGGTCGTCGCTGCCTGTCGAGCGACCGACGACCTCGAGATACTTCGTCTGCAGCTCCTCGATCGTCATCGACGCGAACCGACCGCGCGGCTTCGGCGGCGTGCTCTCGGTGAGCGTCGTCTCGGGCTCCGGCACCGGCGTCGCGCGCGCGCTGGTGCGCGTCGGGCGCTGCGGCTCGTCGGCGGGCGCGGGCTCGACGGCGCGAACGGCCAACGCCTCCTCGATGCGCCGGATGAGGAACTTCTTGTTCGGGCTCTTGGTGGTCTCCCCCGTCGCCTCCTTGAAGCGCTCCCACAGCGCCGGCAGCCCGAGGGCTGCGAGGTTCTCCTTCTTGGACTTCGCCTTCGTGGTCTTGGTCTTCGTGCTCATGACTGCTCTCCTCGTCGGGCGCTGGGGACACGTCGCCCTTCACGCGCGCGCCCGTGGCTCGCGTGGTGGGCTTGCGCTCCGTGATGGAGCGCGTCGTCGTTCAGGTCGTCAGCGCTTGAGGCTCGCGAAGCACGCGAGGTCGATGGCGCGCGGGTCGCTCGACACGAAGCTGAAGCGTCCCTCTGCTGCGAGCCAGGGCTGCACCTCGACGCGGTCGTCGGCGGTCACGCCGCCCGCGCGCTCGAGGTCTTCCTCGTCGCGGATGTACTGCCCGTCCCGGTCCGGGTCGTAGTCGGCGCGCAGCGCGTTCTTCAGCACAGCGACGATGCGCACCTTGTGGCCGCGCAGGTAGGCGTGCTCGGTGCCGTCGTAGGTCGTCGTGGTGCCGAGCGTCTTCATCGCTCCTCCTTGGCGGCGGCGAGCCCCGCGCGATACGCGGCCTCGAGCGCGGCCTTGACCGACCAAACCGCGACGTCGTGGAAGTCGAGCGAGTCGCTCTTGCGTGTCTCGAGCGTGTCGATGTGGAGCGTCGCCTTCGCGATGGCGGCGAGCAGCTCGTCGACCGTCGGCTCCTTCCTGCCGGTGCGCCTCTTGTTCGTGGTCTGCATCGTGGTCCTCCGCGTTGCTCGCTTCGCCATACAGGCTTCCGTTCGCGCTCCCAGCAAGGTCATTCCGTGAAGAATCGACCTCGCTCGGAACCGCGTTCGCGCTCAACGCGTGGCCACGCTCCACGCGGTCTTCGAGCCGTAGCGGAGCTGTTCCCCCTCGACGAGGAAGACGTCGTTCTTGGCGGTGCCGCGCTCGAGGCGGGACTCCTCGTCTTCGTCGCCATCGCCGTCCTCGTCGCGATCGGCGCGGAGCATCTCCTCGCGCGTCGTCACGCCTGCGAGGCTCAGCTCGAACGGCCAGTTGGGCTGGGACATCACGAGGACCTCGGCGTCCGGGTCCTGCTCCTCCAGCAACTCGATCAGCTCGCTCACCTTCATGTCGTCGTCTCCGTCGGGGTGGTCCGTGCGGTGCGCCCCGTTCACTTCGCTGCGCTCCGTGGCTCTCACTGCACTTCGTCCACTGCGTGGACTCCGTGCAGTTCGAGGCGCGACGACATACAGGCTTCCTTCTGGCGACCTTCCAAGGCGAAGAAGCGAGAAATCGTGCTGGCGCGCGGAAGCCCGCGTTACCTCGCGAGAACTCCGCGCGTGGTCCTCACGCCGCCTTGTCGTGCATGTCCTCGATGGCGTCCTTGAGCGCGACGAGTGCGGCCTCGACCTTGGTCACGGCCTCCGTTTGCGCGCGGCCCATCTCGGCCACCTTGTCGAACAGCTCGCGGAGCTGGGCGTCCTTCTTCTCGTTCACCCTCCAGAATGCCCACGCCAAGACGGCGACGAGCCCGTAGGGCCCGGTCGCCTGAAGCCACGTCGCAACGCTGGTGAAGTCCTGCATCTCGTTCTCCTCGGGTCAGGCCACGGCGGGCGTGGGCAGCAGGTCTCGGACGTCAGCGCGGCGCACACCGGTCGCGCGCTTCACCGCTTCCTCGAACGCGATGTCCGGTGCGAGCCCGGCCTCGATGGGCAGCCACGCGTAGAGGACGAGCATCGAGCCGTCGGCGTGCCCGAAGTACTGGTGCGCAAGCACACCCGGCAGCGGCGCCTTCGCGGCCGCGTCCACGAGGCCGAGCGCGAAGCGTCCGTCGCGGAGCCCCGGCCACACGCGCGGCACGGCGATGCCGGGCGCGGGCGCGCTCGTCGCCCACCGCACGAGTGCGGCGACGGCCTCAGCCTGGGCGGGCGTCGGCAGCACGTACTCGCCCTTGTGCGCCCATGGGGCCTTGATGACGCGCGACCACGGCAGGCCCGGCTTCAGGTAGCTCGGGTAGTACGGGTTCACGACCTCGACGCCGAACGACGCGCCGTTGTGCTGGCTCGCGTGCCACAGGATGTCCGTCGCGAGATCGCCGTGCTGCGTGAGCGCTCCGTCAGCGTCCATCACGAGGTGGACGCTGAGCCCGCGCTTCTTCAAGACCGCGATGGTCGAGTCGACGCTGCGCGTGACGGTCTCGTGGATGACGAGCTCGACCGCGCGAGCTCGCTTGCCCTTCGAGGGGAAGCGATGGACGCCGTCGTCGGCGAACGTGCGGATCGAGAGTCCCTCGACCGGGCACGTGGCCTTGCCGCCGACGATGAAGCCGCCGCTCACTGGCCAGGCTCCTTGCCCTGGAGTTCCTCGACGGCACGCACCGGCAGCTTCAGTCCCTTGTCGAAGAAGCGGGCCCTGACCTCGGTGGCGATGGGCTTGGTGACGATCTGCTCGACCTTGCCCACGAGGCGTTCGACGACGCGGCCCTTCTTCACGAGCTGCGAGTGCAGCTCGTCGACCATGAGCCGGTGGAGGTGCCCGGAGCTGCCCTGTGACGGGTGCGCCTGCTCGCTCGCAGGCGAGCGCACCAGGAACTCCCGCGAGCGACACGTTGGGCACTCGGGCAGCGGGACCACACCGTCCTCGACCTGCTCGGCGTGCTCGACGCCCACCGCGAGGTTCGCGAGCGCGACTCGGTTCTCGCGATCACAGCCCGCGCAGCGCTGGACGATCTCGACGTCGGTGATCTCCTGGATGGCCATCGGTGCTCCTCACGCGATCGCGGTGTACGTGCCGAACCACCAGACCGTGGAGAGGCTCGCCATGGTCTGGTAGCTGAAGACGCCGAACCCATCGCGGTCGGCGAAGTACGACGAGGGGCTCCCTGAGAAACCGCTGCTCGTGTTCAGCGCGCTGAACGTGATCGACGACGGCGTCGCTGGGAACCGGTTGCGGAACGTCACCGAGCCGCCACCAGCGAGCGTGCGCGTGGCGCTGTCGGCGTTGGACCACTCCATTCCGACGCGGCCGACCTCACGCACCGTCCCCGTCAGCTCGAACGCGGAGTTGACGGTGCTGCTCATCGGGAGCCGCCACGTGCGCGTCCAGGTCATGAACGTCGCTGCGAACGAGTCCTCGTGGAGGAACTCGATCTCGTTGCGCGCGAAGCGGAACGCGCCGCAGAAGGTACCGCCCGAGTCGCGCACCCACTGCGCGCCGTCCCAGGACGCGTTCAGCGTGAACCAGACCGAGGATCCGTCCGCGTAGATGCGGAGGTGCGTCGCCGCTGCGCCGGAGGCGTTCGAGTCGAGGATGAGCGCCTTCGTGCCTCCGAGCGGCGGCTGGCGGATCGCGCGATGCTGGCCGGCGTTCGCCTCGTTGCCTCGGAAGTGGTCGCCCTCGACGGCGTCGAGGATCTCGGCGAGTGCGGCCTCGACGTTCGCGGCGTTGAGGTTGTTGCCGGAATCGGCGACCGAGACAGCCGACGCGGCGTGCGCGCCGCTCGCCTGGTTCACGTGGCCGTTGAGCCCGCCGAGCAGGGTCACGAGGGCGGCGCGCACCGTGCCCGCGCCGATGGCCGTGGGTGCGCCCGCGATGGCGTCGACGCCGACGAGCCCCGCGCCCGGCGATGCTGCTCCGGTCGCAACGAGGTCCGTCACGATCTCCTGGAGCTGCGCCTGGACGTTCGTACCGGCGACGTTGTTGTGCGGCGTCGCCGCGATGGCCGCCGCGTTGTGCGCACCGGTCGGCGCGCTCACGTGCGTGTTCAGGAAGCCGAGGAGCTGCGCGAGCTGGCTCTTGACGGAGCCCGCAGGGAGCGCGTTCGGCGCGCCCGCCGCCGCATCCACGCCGACGCGCGAGGCACCGGAGCTGCCCACCGCTCCGGTCGCGAGGTCGTCGATCAGCTCGTCGACGGCGGCCTGCACGTTGCCCGCGCCCACGAACCCGTGCGGCGCGTAGTCGATGGCGGTCGCGGCGTGGCGCCGGGCGACGGCGGTGAAGTGGTCGCGCAGCTCGGCGTCTGCCTCATCGAACGCCGCCTGCACGGTCGCGGCGAGCGGCTGGAGGATGCTCCACGTCCCGGTGGTCACGGCCACCGAGGTGCCTTGCGCGAAGATGAACGCCTGCCGGCGCGAGGTGTCGAGGTCGGCGACGAGGATCTGCGTCTGCCCCGGGCGGCGGCGCACGTCGCAGAGGAGCAGCTCGTCCGCCTGGAGCGCGGGCTTCGGCGCGACGCCGATGGCGCCCTCGGGCGCCTGGCGCACGACGAGCTCGAACGACTCGTCACGCCGGAAGAACACCTGCTGCGAGTTGCCGTCCGTGCGCGGGTCGGAGAGCTGGCGCTTGAAGCGAAGGAAGATGCCGAGCCAGCGCTCGTTGCCGACCGTGGCCACGTCGGTCGGGATGCCCACGAGGTCGACGGCGCAGTCGACGGTCTGCCCGGTCCCGAAGAACATGCGCTGACCGAGGTTGTCGTAGGCCCGCGCCGGAGCCGTGAGGTCCACGGTCAGGTCGGGGACCGGCGAGTGCGGCGCCGGAACGGCACCGGAGACGATGCCGTAGATGTTCAGATCGGCGGCGAGGTCCCGGTCGGCCTTCTCGAGCAAGGCGAACGCGAGGTCGAGCTCGGCCTCGGTGACGCGCTGGCGGAAGTAGAAGTCGACGCGATCGGCCATGTCCTTGCCTCGGAGCGCCCACGTGGCTCTCCAGGGAGGCAAAGCCGGCAGCAGCGGCTGGCGGGGACAAGCGGATGGGCGTTAGATGGTGGCGACCGCCCAGCTCACGAGGACCCAGTGCCCACTGTCTCTCAGGCGAAGAACATCATGCGCCGGACGCTCTCGGAGATCGTCGACCCCTGCCTGACGCCTGCCTTGGAGGACGCCCTCTGGAGGCACTTCGACGCGAGCTGCGCCTACTGCGCTGTTCACATCGACCGTGCGAGCAGAACGGGTCACCTCGATCACCTCGAGAGCGGTGGCGGAAATGGGCCGATGAACCGTGTCTTGGCGTGCGCGCGGTGCAACGGCGACGAGAAGCGAGATCAACCCTGGCGCGCGTTCCTCCAGGAAAAATGCCCGGATGACGTAGAACGCCGAAGACGGATCGAGCGGATCGAAGCGTGGGTGACCCAGCATCCAGCTCACGATCCCGCGATGGATCCGGCGGTGAAGGCGGCTCTCCTGGACGCGGAGCACATCATCGATGAGTTCCACGCGGCCTGTACCAGGCTGCGCGAAGCCGTGAAGAAGTCAGTGTAGGTCCGTGGTCTCCCCCAGGTCGCTGAGGCCCAACTCCCAGTGGTTCGGCAGCACCGGCGGCAGCGGCTCGACGAGATCCACGAAGTGCGTGTGCGCGGGCTTCAGGTACTCGACGATCGCGCGGAGCTGTTGGCGTTCGCGCGCCGTGAGGATGCGCGCCACCTCGACGTTGAAGGCGTAGCGGGCGAAGCGGTCGGAGGGGCCGAGCGAGCCCCAGATGGTCTCCTCGACCTCCGCGGACTCGGTGCGCAGACCGGCGCTCGCGGCGAGGACACGGCGCGCATGGTGATGGCGGCTTCGCGGCGGTCAGACATCGCGCAGCCCCTCTGGGTCGGTGCCGCACTCGGGCTTGTCGCTGGAGGGCGCGTTCAGGTCGCGCGGCCACACCACTGGCTCGTCGCCCTTCCGCTAGAGCGAAGCCACGGACGAGCCCTCGGCGGCCCCTGCTCGTGGGCGGGGCCCACGGGCTCGCGCGGCTTGGCAGTGTCGGGCATGCGTCGACCTCCGCAGGGGCAAAGCCGGCACCCGCGTTCGGAGGGGACATGGGGAGGCCTGATCCATTAGGATCAGGGGCCGTCGGCCAACCGCAGAGGACCTATGCAGAGAATCGCAGCCTACCTTCTCGAACGAACAAACCACCTGCAGTGGTCGGATGCCAGGAAGGCCGAAGGGGAGCGCATTCGTGCCGTGATCGAACGCTGGCTGGCGAGCAAGGGGGCTGCGCCCTTGGTCGATGGCCGCGGAACCTATGTTGCGGTTGACAGAAGTGACGCCAGCTACCGAATGGTCGACGCGATCGACGGCGAGCGGTCGTGGCGCATGTACGAACTAGTGGAAGTGACAAAGGAAGGGCGCAAGTTCGTAACGACCGTGTCGGTGACGGTCGGACACAAGAGCGTTGTCGCATTTGTCACGATGGAGGTTGGTTCGGTCTCGACAGCCATCACGCGTATCGATGTCGACCCGAAGTGTCCAGGGGTCGTCCGTGATCTGCTCGATGAACTCGGCCCGTTGTACCACGGCGCCTCTCGCCTGCGGGAGCTATCAAACGTTGATGGCTTCGACGCTGGCGAGTCGCTCGCGCTTGAGATTCTGACCCCCGAACGCACCGTGCCTTTCGTTGTCGTCTCGAGGGTCAATGGGAACCCCGTTCTACGTGGGCTCGACGAGAAGCTCGCACGCGATCTTGCAGGCGTCGCCAATGTCTATGCAGTTGACGAGGACGCGTCATGGGCGCTCACGGATAGGCTCGGCAAGCCCTTCTCCTGTTACGACGGCGCAGTTCGCATCTACTGGCCGCGGCTTTCAAGCCGAGACGAGCCGTACCGACACCCCCTCTGGATGGCCACGAGGCTTCATGGCCTTGAGGGAGACGAGCGGCTCGCGTTGGAACGCATCCGGCGGCAGCTCCGGAGGACGATCATGAGCGCCTCAGCTGCGAGTGTGGTCCGCCCGAAGGAGATAGATGACATTCGAGGAGCGAACGCGCGCCGAGAACTGACCGAATTGCAAGCCAAGGCTGCCATACTCGAAGAAACGAAAGCCAAAGCGACCTCGCTCGAGGAGTTCAGGGCCATTGCCGATTCCTACGCGGCCGACAACGACCAGCTCCGGCGTGATCTGTCGGCCCGCGACGAAGAGATCGAGCGACTGCGCGTGGAGGTCCAACGCCTCGAGTCCGAAAAGCAAGGACTCATCTTCCAACTGGGGCAGGCGAAGGCGAGTGCTAATGAGACCGCAGAGGTTGAGCCAGATGCTCCAGAGCAGGATGACGAGAGGCTGCCCCAGCCCGGCGAGGTACGTTTCTATAAGAAGCGTTACTCAAGCCCCTCTCATGATGTTTTCCTCCGTGTTGGCGATTGTGGACACAACTCCTGGCAAAGTACCGAGAAGGCAGACAAGGCGAAAAAGGGACTCGCTCGGATCATTGGCGCGGAGTACGAATGGAAAAGCCTGCAGCACTGTGGCTCCTGCACGGGGGGCGGGATGTGGAAGGTGCGGTGGTGACAAAGCTCTCACACCGTAAGCGTCGTGGTTTGTCGTTCGCGAGGGCGCGAAAGCCTCCGCGGTCGTCCCGGGCACCAGCGCGGAGCGGGTGACCTCCGGGTCGACCCTGGCGTTGGAGGATCGCAGCCTTCAACACGCGCTCGAACGCGTGATGGAGTAGCATCGGGACCGCATGCCATCGCGCTGTGTCGGTGGGGCGGTTGAATAGCTCAATTCCCCAGGTCAGAGAATCGATCGACCTCTCGAGCAAGGGCTGAACATCGCGGCGGAGCTTGGGCATCTCGTGCGGTCTCCTGCGAATCGGTCAGTCTCACGCAACCTCGCCGCCGCTGGGAAGCGCTGATATGGCCGCATCGAACGAGCCTTTCGGCAGGGCAATCGGGCTCTCGAGCTCGATCGCCTCGTCCGTCACCTCCACATTCAGCGCGGTCAGCGTGCTGCGGGCCTTCCGCAGCAGCAGGTCGAGCTTCTTCTGCGCCTTGCGGATCTCGTCAGTGATGCCGTCGACGTTCTTGCGGATGTTCTCGCTGTGCTTCTCCATCTTCTCGAGGCGGGCCAGCTCGTCCTCGATGCGCTTTTCGATGTCGCGCAGAGCGGTGATGTCGCCTTCGTCGCCGACGGTCTTGCTCCGCGTGACGAGGCCGACGCCGAGCAGCACGGCCGCGTGGAGGTAGGCATCCGTCCACGGGTCCTGGTCATCCCACACGACGAGCACGTTATTGCCGTAGCGCGCGAAGCGCGGGAACACGTCGCTCGCGTGCGACCGCGCCATGACGAAGACGCCCGCCGCTGCGTCGCGGTTTTTACGGGCGGCATCGAGCTCGTCGAGCGCTTTCTGCACCGAGTAGCTCGCGTCGCGCTTGGCTTCGAAGACCACGCCCGCACCCGCGAACGCGCTCTCCTGGGTGAAGCGCACCACGGCGTCACCCTTCTTGCTGCGGCCCATACCCGCGGTCGCACCAGTGGCGTCGAACACACACGGGGCCCCCTGCGTCGCGCGTCGCACGAAGGCGATCACCTCGTCTTCGAACACCAGCCCGCCGCGTGTGCTCTTCAGCTCCTGCGTGCGCTTGGTCTCGATGCGCACGAGCGCCTCGCGCACCTCCTTCTCGAACTGCACCTGCCGCTCCTCCTGGCGCTTCACCAGGGCGAGCTGCGAGGCCGACTGTTCCTGCAACAGCTTCGAGAGGCTGGCCTTCAGCATTGCCATCGGTGAGGCCGGGTCTTCGGGATTCACGGCCGACAAGACCGCGCGGCGCGAGCGCTCCGTCTCGCGCACGAGACGGCTCAGGAGCGACTGCTCGTCGTTGGCGTCGAGCGCGGCGAGTGCCGCCGAGAGCTGCTTCTGGCGATCTTCGTCGGCGCCCTTCAGCTCTTCACGCAGGCTCTTGAGGAAGCGCGCCACGGCACCGTCCTCGGCAAGCGGATCGAGCGCGCGCAAAAGCTCGGCGTGCCCCTCGCCCATGACGGCACGGAGCTGCGCCTCCAGCACCTTCACCAGGCCAGTGCTGTCGGTGGGGGAGAGCTTCTTGAAGAGCGGGCTGCTCTCGCCCACTTGCCTGGCCAGCGTCTCAGCGAGCACGCTACCTTGCGGGCCGAGGAACTTCTGGAGCTGCCGCGCCAGGATGCCCTGATCGTCGACGAACGCCGAGAGGCGCTGCGTGACCTGGCCGTCCTTGGGGTCGAAGAAGCGCGTGAGCACCGCGCCGATCGTCTGCTGTTGCTGCTCGACGTAGACCTTGAGCTGCTTGTCGATGTCGCCGAGGAGCGCCGATCCAATGTCCTTCAGCTTCGATTCTTGGGCCGCTTGGTGAGCGTTGGAGAGAGCACGCAGGCCGATGGCCCACGCGTCGTGCGCGAGCTGGTCGCGCGCGGGCTCGTCGAGACCGCCGAACAGCGCGATGCTGTCGGGGCGGCGATCGCGGAGATCGAGGGTCACCTCCTCGGCGGCGAAGAAAACAGAGACTGACAGGGGCTCGGTGCGATTCTTGTTCATCATGATGCCGGGCCTCACTGCAACCGCCGGGCCAAGCGGTAGACCCGCGCGCGGTCCCTTAATACTCGCGCCTTCTCGAGGGCTTACGGCTCTTGTGGCGAACAAGATCTCTTGTTGTACCGTAAGCACTCTTGTATCCTCCGAAGGTGCGCAATGTTCTCGTCGCCTGGCTTGGCAAGACTGATCTGAGGGCGCCCACCGAGTGTGAGTCGGTGGGCCAGGGGCCAATCGCGCAGGCGCTCGCGAGCCGCGACTTCCACGAGGCCTTCCTCCTCTCCGACTACGACGACAAGCTCGTCCAGCCGTACCTCAAGTGGCTGAGGGGCCGCACGAAGACGCGTGTCGAGGTCCTGCCGCACGAGCTCTCAGGTCCGACCAACTTCGGCGAGATCTACGAGGCCGCGGTACGCGGTGTGGAGCACGCCCTCGGCAAGGCGAAGGACGCGCAGCTCTCTTTTCACCTTTCACCCGGCACGCCCGCGATGGCGGCGGTGTGGATCATCCTCGGCAAGACCCGCTTCCCCGCCGAGCTCATCGAGTCGTCGCGAGAGCACGGCGTCCGCACGGCCTCGGTGCCCTTCGACCTCTCGGCCGAGTTCCTGCCCGACCTTCTCCGAGAGCAGGACGAGCGCCTGAAGCACATCGCCACCGGCGCGCCGCCGGAGGCGCCCGAGTTCGCCGACATCATCCACAAGAGCCGCGTGATGAGTCGGCTCATTGAGCGGGCCCGCCGCGTCGCCATCCGTAGCGTGCCAGTCCTCATCGAGGGCGAGTCGGGCACCGGCAAGGAGCTGCTCGCCCGAGCCATCCATCGGGCCAGCCCCCGCCGCGACAGGACCTTCATCGCGGTCAACTGCGGCGCCATTCCCCCCGAGCTGGTCGAATCGGAGCTGTTTGGGCACAAGAAGGGCTCCTTCACGGGCGCGAGCGCGGACCGTAAGGGCCACTTTAGGGAGGCCGACGGCGGCACCCTCTTCCTCGACGAGTTGGGAGAGCTGCCTGGACCCGCGCAGGTAAAGCTGCTCCGCGCCATTCAAGAGGGCGAGATCGTGCCCCTCGGTGAGAGCAAGCCCGTGAAGGTCGACGTGCGTATCGTCGCCGCCACCAACCGCACGCTGATCGAGGAGATCGCCTCGGGTCGCTTCCGCGAGGACCTCTTCTACCGGCTGGCGGTGGCCGTCCTGAAGCTGCCGCCCCTCCGCGAGCGTCAGGGCGACGTAGGCCTGCTCATCGACCACCTGCTCGTCCAAGTGAACCGCGAGGCCCAGAGCGAGCCCGGCTTCAGAGAGAAGAAACTTTCTGTTGGTGCAAGGAATCTTCTGCTTTCCCACCCCTGGCCGGGCAACGTGCGCGAGCTGGGCAACACCCTGCGCCGCGCCGCGATCTGGAGCGATGGTGCCTCTATTTCGTCAGAGGATGTGCGAGAAGCGCTGCTTCCCGTGGCCACCACCATACGGCCGGAGGTGCTCGGGCGGCCGCTTGGCGGCGGCTTCGACCTGCGAAACTTATTGAAAGAAGTCGCGCGCCACTACCTCGAGCGCGCGATGGACGAAGCGCAAGGCAACAAGACCAAGGCGGCAGAGCTCGTGGGCCTACCAAGCTACCAGACATTGACGAACTGGCTGAAGACCTATGATGTGCAGACCTGATGGAGCGCGCATTACTGGCACGTTTTGTGATTAGGGGCCCGACATGCTCAGGAGCGCCGCGCGAGGAGAGGAGGTCCCGTTCATGAAATCAGTGAACTTCGAGTTCCTCCGCGCGCGCCGCGCCGTGATGGCCGATCTCGCAGGCTTCGCCGAGCGCTACGCCCACGAAGACCCCGCGAGTTCGCTCATCAAGCAGCGCAGCTTCGTGGAGCACGCGGTCGGGGCCATCTACGAGAACTACCGCCTACGTCCGCCGTACTCCGACAACCTCAACGATCTACTGAACGAGACCGCCTTCCGACAGGCGGTGCCCGAGGTCGTCCAGAACAAGCTCCACGCCGTGCGTAGGGCCGGCAACCACGCCGCGCACCCGCGCCGGCCCATTACGAGCCAGCTCTCGCTCGAGTGCCTGGCGCAGCTCTTCGACATCGCGCGGTGGTTCTTCGTGCAGGTTGATGGCGGAAAGCTCGAGGCCACGCCGAAGTACATGCCGCCGCCGCCCGAGCCGGCGAGCGCCGCGAAGACCAAGGACGCCCTCGAGAAACTACGTCTCGCTGAAGCCAAGTACGAGTCCGTCCTCAAGCGCCTCGACGAGGAGACCAAGAAGCGCCTCGAGGCCGAACGCGCCGCGACGGAAGCCACGCGCACCGCCGAGGAGAACGCGAGCGAGCTGACCAAGCTCCGCGAGGAGGGTCAGAAGGTCGCTTCGGCCCTCGAGTTCAACGAAGCCACCACGCGCCGCCGCCTCATCGACCAGGCCCTGCTCGCGGCGGGTTGGAACGTCGGTATCCACGGCAAGAGTACCGAGCAGGTGAAGCAGGAGCTGAAGCTCACGGGCCTGCCCACACCGAGCGGCGACGGCTCCGCCGACTACGTTCTCTACGGCGACGACGGCAAGCCGCTGGCCGTCATCGAGGCCAAGAAGACCGCGAAGGATGCGCGCAGAGGAGGCGAGCAGGCGCGCCAGTACGCCGACGCGCTGGAAAAAGCGACCGGCGTGCGCCCCGTGATCTTCTTCACCAACGGCATCGACGTCTTCCTGTGGGACGACGCGCAGGGCTACCCGTACCGCAAGGTCTACGGCTTCTACTCGAAGGACAGCCTCGAGTACTTGGTCCACCAGCGCATTGGAAAGAAGGCGCTTGCCCACGTCGAACCGAACCTCGCGATCGCGGGCCGCATGTACCAGCTCGAAGCGGTCAAGCGCGTGTGCGAGCGCTTCGAGAGCAACTTTCGCAAGGCCCTCGTTGTACAAGCGACCGGCACCGGTAAGACGCGTGTCGCCATCTCGCTGTGCGACGTGCTGATGCGCGCTGGCTGGGTAAAGCGCATCCTCTTCCTCTGCGATCGCAAAGAGCTGCGCCGTCAGGCCGACCGAGTCTTCAAGGAGTTCATGCCCGGTGAGCCGCGCGTGATTGTGGACGCATCGACGGCCAACGATCGCGACAAGCGCATCTACCTGGCGACGTACCCGGCGATGATGAAGGCGTACGAGGACTTCGACGTCGGCTTCTTCGATCTCATCATCGCCGACGAGTCGCACCGCAGCATCTACAAGAAGTTCCGCTCGCTCTTCCAGTACTTCGACGCGTTGGAGGTCGGTCTCACCGCGACGCCGGTGAAGTTCATCGAGCGTAACACCTACGAGCTCTTCGCCTGCGAGAACGGCGATCCCACCTCGGCCTTCGACTTCCAGCAGGCCATCGAGTCGAGGCCTCCTTACCTCGTGCCGTTCCGCGTGATGCAGGTCAGCACCAAGTTCTCACGCGACGGTTTCCGCTACTCGCAGATGACTGCCGAACAGCGCTCAGAGCTCGAGGACCAGGATCCACAAGCGCAGGCCGTCGACTACGACAGCGACGATCTCGACAAGTACTTCTTCAACAAGGACACCACGCGCGCCATTTGGCGCTCGCTGATGGAGGGCGGCATCCGCGAGGCGACGGGTCAGCATGTCGGCAAGACCATCGTCTTCGCGCGGAACCACCTGCACGCGGTGCATCTCGCTGAGGTCTTCAGCGAGCTCTATCCGCAGTACGGCTCGGCCTTCTGTCGCGTCATCGACAATCAGGAAGCGAAGGCGGACCAACTCATCGACGACTTCAAGAACCCTGATGACGAGCTGACCATCGCCATCTCGGTCGACATGCTCGACACCGGCATCGACGTGCCCGAGGTGGTGAACCTGGTCTTCGCCAAGCCGGTGAAGTCGTATGTGAAGTTCTGGCAGATGATCGGTCGCGGCACGCGCCTCTGCAAAGACCTCTTCGGGCCCGGCAAGGACAAGACCGAGTTTCTCATCTTCGACCACTGGAAAAATTTCTGGTTCTTCGACGAGAAGTACAAAGAGGCGCAGCCAGCGCCGCAGAAGTCGCTGCTTCAGCACCTGTTCGAGGCGCGCGTGGAGCTGCTTTCGGTCGCCATCGACAAGATGGACGAGGCCGCCATCGGCATCGCCGAGCAGCAGGTGCTCGGCGACATCCGTGCGGTGCGAGACACGAACGCCATCGACGCCCGCGACAAGTGGAAGGAGCTGACGCAGCTCGCGGACGGCGATCGCGTCCACCACTTTGCTGCCGCCACCAAAGCCGATCTGCTGTCGATCGTCGCCCCGCTGCAGCACCTCCGGAGTATCCGAGGCGACGAAGACGCCTACCGCTTCGACCTGCTCATGACCCGCCTGCAGATCGAGCTGCTCAAGGGCGGCCGGAGCGGGCCCAAGGTGCAGGACCTGAAGGGCCGCGTCGAGGAGGCTGTGGAGCTGCTCGGCAAGAACCTCCAGCCGGTGAAGGCAAAGGCCGACTCTATCAAGCGGGTGCGCGACAAGGGCTTCTGGAGCACCGTCGAGATCCAGCAGCTCGAAGGGCTGCGGAGCGAGCTGCGCTCGGTGATGAAGTACCAGCAGCTCCCCACGACGACGCGCGTGGCGCCGCAGGTCTTCGACGTGACCGACGATGGCCATATCGCCGAGGCGTACATCCCGAAGCTCGAAGGGCTCGATCTCGTCGAGTACCGGACGCGCGTGGAGAAGGTGCTCAAGGAGCACTTCTCGAATCACGCTATCTTGCAGCGCATCCGCGCCGGCAAGGGCGTGCAGGAGAGCGAGCTCGAGGAGCTGGCCAAGCTGGTGCTCGAGATGGACGACAAGGCCAACGTGAAGCACCTCGCCGGGCACGACCCGGAAACGCGCCGTTCGCTGCTCACGGTGTTTCGAGGGCTCGTGGGCCTCGACACGGAGGCGGTCGCCGAGGCGTTCAGCGCCTTCGTTCACAAGCACCCGCGCCTGTCTTCGCAGCAGCTCCGTTTCCTGCAAGTGCTGCAGAACTACATTGCCCAGAACGGCGGCATCGAGCTCGAACGCCTGTACGAGCCCCCATTCACGAACCTCCACGCCGAGAGCGTGGACGGCATCTTCACCAATCCCGGAGACGTCGATGAGCTTCTTGCCATCCTGAGCGTCTTCGAACCGAAGCGGGCGACCCCAAGCGACCACCCGCCTGCGATCCAAGCATCATGAGCACACTGACGACCCAACAGAAGAGCGACATCGACAAGCTCTGGACCGAGTTCTGGACCGGCGGCATCACCAACCCGCTCACCGTCATCGAGCAGATTTCGTTCCTCATGTTCGCGCGGCTGCTCGACGTGATGGAGACGACCGGCGAGCGGCGCGCTGAGCGCACCAAGAAGCCGTTCAAGGGTCGCTTCAAGGGCTCGACCGACCCGCGCCGCTGGAAAAACTTCAAGCAGAAGGACGCCGCCGAGATGTTGCGCGTGGTGCGCGACGAGGTGTTTCCGCACTTCCGCAAGCTGAACGGCGGGACGACGTTCGCCGAGTACATGCAGGACGCGCAGCTCATGATCCAGAAGCCGAGCCTCTTGGTCTCGGCGGTGAACATGATCGACAAGCTGCCCATCACCGACGGCGACGCAAAGGGCGATCTCTACGAGTACCTGCTCTCGAAGCTCACGACGGCGGGCATCAACGGCCAATTCCGCACGCCCCGCCACATCATCCGCTTCATGGTGGAGCTGCTCGAGCCCAAGCCTACCGAGACCATCGGCGATCCGGCCTGCGGCACGGCGGGCTTCCTCGTCGGTGCGATGCAGTACCTGCTCGAGACGCACACCTCAGCCAAAGGAAAGGTCAAGGGCGAGGCGGGCGAGACCATCTACACCGGTGACCTGCTCGAGCCGTACCGCGCGCACATCCAGAGTGGGATGTTCCACGGCTTCGACTTCGACGCGACCATGCTCCGCATCGCTTCGATGAACCTGATGCTCCACGGTGTGGACAACCCCGACATCCACTACCAGGACACGCTCTCGAACAGCTTCCCCGAGAAGTTCGGCAAGCAGGCCACCGGCGGCTTCGACGTCATCCTCGCCAACCCTCCGTTCAAGGGCAGCCTCGACGAGGGCGACGTGCACCCCACGCTGACCTCGGCGGTGAAGACCAAGAAGACCGAGCTGCTCTTCGTTGCGCTCATCCTGCGCATGCTCAGGAAGGGAGGCCGATCGGCGACCATCGTGCCCGACGGTGTGCTGTTCGGATCGAGCAAGGCGCACACCGCGCTGCGCGCCATGCTGGTGAAGGACAACCAGCTCGAAGCGGTGATCTCGCTGCCGAGCGGCGTGTTCAAGCCCTACGCGGGCGTGTCGACGGCCATCCTCGTCTTCACGAAGGGCGGCAAGACCGACCATGTCTTCTTTTACGACGTCGGCGCCGACGGCTTCTCGCTCGACGACAAGCGCGACGTGGTGAGCGACAACGACCTGCCCGACGCGCTCGAGCGCTGGCGGAAGCGGAGCGCGAAGAAGGACACCGACAGGACGGCGAAGCACTTCATGGTGCCGGTGGCCGACATCGAGGCCAAGGACTTCGATCTCTCGATCAACCGCTACAAGGAAGCGAAGCACGAAGCGGTAACCTACGAGCCGCCGAAAAAGCTCATCGCCAAGCTGCGAAAGCTCGAGGCCGAGATCGCGAGGGACCTGAGCGAGCTGGAGGCGATGCTGTGAGGACAGTTCCGACAACGCCGCTCGGTTCGCTAGTCAGTATTGTCGGCGGTGGAACCCCGTCGAAGTCTCGACCGGAGTTCTTCGAGGGGACGATCCCGTGGGTCACCCCCAAGGACATGAAGGTTTGGATGATCCTCGACAGCGAGGATCACATCTCCGAAGAGGCTGTCGCCGCGTCTCCGGCGAAGCTCGTGCCCAAGGGTACGGTCCTGGTGGTGGTGCGCTCGGGGGTCTTGAAGCACACGCTTCCGGTCGCGATCGCCGGTCGCCCCGTCACTTTGAACCAGGACATGAAGGGGCTTCTATGCGGCGACGGCATCGACCCGAGGTTTCTCGCATTCTTTCTGAAGAGCGCGGAGCCTCGACTTCTCACAACCGTGCGAGGCACAACGGCCGACAACATCCCGCTTGATGAGCTCAAGGCACTGGAGGTGCCTCGAGTTCCCCTCACCGAGCAGCGGCGCATCGCCGACATCCTCGACAAGGCCGACGCCATCCGCCGCAAGCGCAAGGAGGCCATCGCCCTCACGGAGGAGCTGCTTTCCTAGAGATGTTCGGCGACCCGGTGACGAACCCGAAGGGGTGGCCGGTGAAGCCATTGGGGGAGCTGCTCGCGTTCCTCACAAGCGGCTCGCGGGGGTGGGCGCAGCACTACGCTGATAGCGGCGAGACATTCCTCCGCATTCAGAACGTTCGGAAAGACTTGCTCGACCTGTCCGACGTTGCCTTTGTGCAACCGCCTGATTCAGCCGAAGCGAGACGAACCGAGACGAAGCCGGGCGATGTGCTCCTGAGCATCACTGCCGATCTCGGACGAACTGCCGTGGTTCCTGCGAGCTTGCCGCGCGCCTTCATCAACCAGCACCTGGCGATCCTCCGGCCTCAAGGTGTCAACGCCGAATATCTCAGCGCTTTCTTGGCTTCGGAAGGGGGCCAGCTTCAGGTCAATCGGCGTAACAAGGGTGGTGTGAAGGCGGGGCTCAACTTTGACGACATTCGCAGCGTCGAGGTGCTGCTCCCTCCCGTCGCTGCCCAGGAGAAATTCGCCACAGCCAAGCGTCGCATTCGCGCGACGAACGCGGACATCGAGCGAGCACTGCTGCACGACGACGACCTCTTCAACTCCCTCGTGGCCCGCGCCTTCGCAGGAGAGCTCTAATGAGCTGGCAGGTCGGACAGCGCATTGTCGCGGATGCGACGGGGGCCACCGTGCGCGGAAGCAGAATCGCTGGCGGCGCGCAGCTTCACATCGACGTCGCGTTTCGGTTGGTCGAGTGGCCATGGAAGGAGAACGGCCCGATCTCCCTTGTGCCTCAGCCAAGCGAGGTCAAGGCGCGCTTCGCTCGCGATGAGCTGAACCTTGGGTTCGCGCTTCCGAACCCGGCACAGGTGATCGTGCCACCGCGTCATTCCTCGACCAGCAGCGTCCGTTTCACGCTTTCGCTCTCGACGGCCGCGCTCGTTGCGCTGGAGACCGCTCGGGATGGCCGATCGATCGAGCTCGTGATGACGCTCGTCGCGCATCCCTTCGCCGTCGGACAGAACCCAGGCGATGCACCGGGCATTCACATCGTGCCTGTCGGTCAACAGTATCCATTTCAGTTCCAGGTACCGAAAGAGCAGTGGCTCGCGGTGCTCAAGAGCGTCGGCTACTGCGACTCGATCCTCACCGAGCTGCGGCTTCCGGCGCAGGGGCCCGAGTCCACCACCGTAGGACGACAGAGGGTCGTGAACGCGCGCAACGACGGGCGCTACCGAAACACGGTGCAGGAGTGCCGCATCGCGCTCGACGCGCTCAAGACCGCTGGCTTCGGAGGTCGGGCACCCGACGAGGTCGCACAGTTCCTCCAGACGAACGCGCGCAACCTGTCCCAGGCCGAGCGCTTCTCGGCGCTGCAGATCGCGATGCAGCTCTTCTTGTCGCCCGCGCATCACGATGGCGTTCCCGACGAGGAGTTCAGCCGCGAGGACGCAGACCTCGCCATCGCGATGACGGCAGCGCTCCTGCGCCTCGCCCCGCGGTGGGGCGCTGACTCGACTGACACGAGCGCCAGCAAGGAGAGCGCACCGTGACCACCTCGCGCGGCAAGAAGGCGGCCTCGAAGAAAGGCGTGATCGCCAGGGTTTCCGAGCGCCGCGCGGAGGTTTTGCAGCAGCCGCTGCAAAACCCCGTGGCTCTGGAGCCAATGCCGGCTGGGTATCCCGAGTGGCTGGCCGACGTGAAGGCACGCGTTCATGCGGCGCAGCTCCGCTCCGCGCATGCCGCGAATCGCGAGCTCTTGATGTTCTACTGGGACCTCGGGCGGGACATCTCGGAGAAAATCGCCCGAGGGGGCTACGGGTCGTCGATCGCCTCTCCCACGATCTCAAAGCGGACTTCCCGACGATGAAGGGGTTCTCGCCGAGAAACCTCAAGTACATGCGTCGCTTTGCGGATCTCTGGCCCGACCCCGAGATTGTGCAGCAGCTGCTGCACAATCTTCCCTGGTTCCACCTTTGCACCATCATGGACAAGGCGGCCAAGCACCGCGACTGGTACGCCCGCGCCGCCGTCGAGTACGGCTGGTCGCGGCCGATCCTCGTCATGCAGATCGAGACGGGCGCCCACGAGCGCTTCGGCAAGGCCACGACGAACTTCGAGCGCACGCTCCCCAAGCCGCTTTCGGATCTGGCCCTTGAGACCCTGAAGGATCCCTACCGCTTCGACTTCACGGGCCTGTCTCGCGAAGCCGAGGAGCGTCACGTCGAGCGCGCGCTCGTGGAGCACATCACCGAGTTTCTCATCGAGCTGGGCGCGGGCTTCGCCTACGTCGGGCGCCAGGTGCCTCTCGTGGTCGGCGAACGTGAGTTCTACCTCGACCTGCTCTTCTACCACCTGCGCCTGCGCGCCTACGTCGTCATCGAGCTGAAGGCCGTCGAGTTCGAGCCGGAGCACCTGGGCCAGCTCGGGTTTTACCTCGCTGCGGTGGACGGCCAGGTCAAGCGCCCTGACGACGCGCCGTCGATCGGTCTCCTGCTGTGCAAGACGAAGGACGCCGTGGTCGCCGAATACGCGCTCAAGAGCGCCACGGGCCCGATCGGCGTGTCGGAGTACCAGCTCGTCGAGTCCCTGCCGAAGGACCTCGCGGCGAACCTGCCGAGCATCGAGCGCATCGAGGAGGAGCTGAGCAAGGCAGCCACGACGCGCAAGGTCGCGGAGGGTCTCGCGCTGGCGGCGGCGAAATCTTCAGGAGCCGCGAAGAAGCCGAATGCGCCGAAGGCGGCGAAGAAGGGGAGAAAGCGATGAGCGCAGCCGAGGTGTGCCGTGAAACCTCCGCGAGCCCGCAGATGGTGCAAGTCGTGCTTGCACGAACTCGTCGACGAACCGTTGGCGACTTGCCGGCGCAGCCGGCGAGAGCATTTGACGGCCATTTGATGGACGAGCGGCCAGGACCCGCTTCCTGTCACTGTTCGCAAGCAAATCCGCCGACTTGCGTATTTGCTGGGTATTTGATCGTGGGCCCGCCGGAGGCCTCATGCTGACCTCGCTCGAGATCGAGAACTTCAAGGGCATCGGGGCTCGCCAGCGCATCGATTTCGCGCCGCTGACGCTGCTCTTCGGCGCGAACAGCGCGGGCAAGAGCAGCATCCTGCAGGCGCTCGTCTACCTGCACGAGCTGATCGAGCGCGGCTCGGCCGACGTCGATCGCACCGAGCTGGGCGGCCACGTCCTCGAGCTCGGCGGCTTCGCACGTCTGGTCCACCAGCATGAGACCGCGCGCGGCATCGTGCTGCGCGCCGAGTTCGCCGCGCCTGGCGGCCTCGAGCGCTTCGGGCGCGACCTGACCGACTTCCCGTTCCCCGACCTTGACGACGAGGTGGAGAGCGCGTGGCTCGAGCTGAACATCGAGCACCGCACCACGACCGCGTTCCGAGGCCCCATCGTCAGCCAGGTGCGCATTGGAGTGAACGGCGACTCCGAGCCCCTCGTGTGGCTGGAGGTCGGCGCGACGATGCGCGAGGGAGAGCCGCTCCACGCGCGCGTCAACTTGGGCCATCCGCTCCTCGCAATCGAGACGCGGGAGCTGCCTGGTGGTTACGCGATCGAGGCCGATGGTACTCGACGCCCCCTCGCCGCGAAGCACGCGCCGGCGGACATCACCGAGGCCTGGGAGCAGATCGCCATACCGGAGGAGGAGCTGCACCGTGAGTTGGAAGCCGAGGGAGGTGGCTACGGTGGGGGAAGCGGCGCCGGCGCCGGGCTCGGCGACGGCAGCGGCTTCGGCGACGGGCGCTCGCTGCCGGTGTTCGCGCTCGCGCGGACTCGGGCGTCAGCCCTGCCTGCGCCGGGCGAGCCTCTGCGGGTCGTGGCGGCAGGCGACATCGAGGGCGACAAAGAGGAGCTCGTCTCGCTGCGACTCAAGCCTGCGTCGGACGAGGTGAAGCGACAGGTCGAGGCGCTCGAGACGTCCATTGCCCTCCGAGAGCGCGCTGCTCGCGAGGTCCGCACGTTCTTGGAGATGGTCGTCCTCGGCACGACCTCGCAGCTCGCGGCCTTCCTGCGTGACGCCCAGTACATCGGGCCGCTGCGCACGATCCCGCCGCGCGGGTTTCTCTACGAACGCGCCGGGCGCTTCACGAGCTGGGCCGACGGTCTGGCCGCGTGGGATCTGCTCCTGGCGGATCGCCTCACGCTCGTGGAGCGGACGAACGACTGGCTGCGCAAGCTCAACGTCGGCTGCAAGGTGGTCGTGCAGCAGCTCTTCGAGGGCAACGCTGACGCCGAGGACGTCGCGGCAGGCCACGTCGACAAGACGGTGCGGCGCCTCTTGCTCGACACGGGCGCGGGCTCGTTCGTGCTGCCGTCGGAGGTGGGCGCCGGCATCTCTCAGCTCATCCCTGTGGTGGTCGCTGCCATCGAGGGGCGCGGCGGTCTCTCGCTCGTCGAACAGCCGGAGATCCATGTCCACCCGGCCGTGCAGGTAGGGCTTGGCGATCTCCTCCTCGATGCCGCGAGCCGTGAGGGGCAGCGCCGGATCATGTTCGTCGAGACCCACAGCGAGCATCTGCTCCTGCGGGTCATGCGGCGCATGCGCGAGACGCACGAGGGCACCGTGCCGGAAGGTGTTCGCCCCGTACGGCCAGAGGATGTCTCCGTGGTGCTGGTCGAGAAAGACGGTTCGCGTAGCATCAGCCGCAAGATGCCACTGAACGAGCGCGGAGAGCTGGTCAAGGCATGGCCCGGAGGCTTCTTCGAAGAAGGCCTTCGAGAGGTGCTGTGATGGCGTTGCTCGCCGAGTACGCGCTCACGCCGGGTGTCTTCGATGTGACGGCCTACACCAGCGAGGAGGTCTGCGGCCTCCATCTGCAAGCCCTCAAGGACGTGCTCCTCCACGAAGGACTCGTCCGCAACCTGCGCTCCGGCGAATGGGTCAAGACGTTCGACGACTCGTCGCGCCCATGGCACCAGCGCGGCAAGGAGCTGCTGAAGAAGCTGCGGACGCAGCAGCGCATCGTTCTCGCCGACGCAGCCGTCGCCACGGCCCCGCAGACCGACACCGACTGGTGCGCCGAGGCGCTCGCGAGCCACTCGGCGCGGCCCCTCGCGGGCGTGATCGCGACGGATGCCACGGCAGTCCCGCACGCTCGCAACGCCATCGTCAGCTCCGTGAGCAAGCTATCGAGCGCGCCCTGGTGGGCGTCGCGGAGCCCGTCGCTGCGCCTCGGGCGGACGCTCGTGGACTACGAGGCCGCCCTCGCGCCGGTGTTGCGGCACGCCAACTCGCTCATCTTCGTCGACCCGTTCATCGATCCTACGGACCACCACCAGTACGGCGACCTGATGAAGCTCCTTGCGGGGCTGCGTGCTCGTTCGGTGAAGCCGCTCGTCGAGATTCATCGTGCGGCCTGGTACGGCGGTGGCAACGACAAGCGCCCTCAGGTGAACGACGTGGTCGCGGCGCTGACGCCAGCCATCACCACGGCGGCCAGGACCGCAGGACTCTCGGTGGACGTCTTCCTCTGGGATGACATCCACGACCGCTACCTGATCACCGACCTCATCGGCATCAGCCTGCCGTACGGGTTCGGCACGACGAAGAAGCCCAACGAGCAAACCACCTGGACCCGCCTCGGTCGCGATGACCGCGACGCCGTCCAGCGCGACTTCGACTCTGCGCGTCGTGCTCCCCGCCACCGCTTCACCGTGAAGGGGACGTGATGGCGATCGAGCGACTCGACACCGCCACCCTCGAAGCCCTCTGCGGTGTGCTCGGTGACACGGGCGGCGGTCTCACGGGGTCCGAGATCGGCGGGCTGCTTCGCCAGTGCCAGATCGACGACGTCGCGCCAGGCATCACGAAGCGACATCGGCTCTACGAGGCGCTGGCTGCGCGTCAGCAGCGTGACGGCGTGGCCAACAACGTGCTCGCCTTCGTGCAGGCCGCCATGCACCCGGCGCGGTACGTGGGCAAGTCGCAGTTGTTCGCCGAGCGGCAGGCAGGGCTCAACCCCGTGCTCTCGCTGGCCGGCCTCGGCATTGACGATCACGGGCAGGTGATCGCTGCGCAGCGGGCACATACAGCAAGCGAGGCCGAGGCGCGCGCGGGGCGTCTGCGGGCCGAGCTGGTCCGGCGACAGGTTCACGCTGATGTGCTGAAGGCCTGCCGCGCGGAGCTGCTCGAAGAGAACTACTTCCATGCGGTGCTCGAAGCGACCAAGAGCGTGGCCGAGAAGGTCCGTCAGCTCTCAGGCTTGACGCTCGACGGATCGGAGCTCGTCGATGAGGCCTTCGGTATGCGCGACCGCGATCGTCGCTCGCGCACGCCGATCCTGGCGCTCAACACGCTCCGTTCGATCTCGGAGCAGAGCGAGCAGCGCGGCATGATGCACATGATGAAGGGCATCTTCGCGGTGTTCCGCAACCCAACCGCGCACGAGCTCAAGGCTCGCTGGGCGGTCGACGAGCAGGAGGCGCTCGACCTCCTGACGATGGTGTCGGTCGTTCACCGCCGTCTCGAAGGAGCCGTACGGGTGCCAGGAGGCGGCCGATGACGACCGGCATCGTCGACCGCATCGCGTGGGAGCCCTGGTGGCGCCTGTCGATGGGCGCTGGCGTCCTCGATGACGCTGGCGTGGAGGTTTCTCGGGGTCCAGCAGGAGGCCGCTCGACACCTGTTGACCACGCTGCGTGGCCTCCCGGTTCTCGGGTCCCTCTCCGAACGCCGATCTGCGAGAATGCCGCCGACCTGTGCGGCGAACATCGCGCCGAGGCCCGCGTTCAACGCCGCGCGCCGCGATCCGCCGAGGGCTTCCGCGCATTCGCAGCTTCTCGGCTCGACGCCGCTTCGGACCTCGCCGAAGCAGCCCGGTCCCGGAGCCATTTCTCTCTCGTTGCCAACCAGGGGCGAGGGTCGGTAAACAGAAGCCCCCAAGGAGCGATCCGAGGGGGCTTCGCCGTTTCTCCCCAGAAGTCCGCGTGTTTCGCGCGCGGCGCGTCCTGCGACGGTGCTCTCGCGTCTGCTCGCAGAGAGCGCCGAGCGAGCTCGATGGCTCTCCCGCTCTCTCTCCTGTCCCGTGGGGAGAGAGAAGCCGAGAGGCGTTTAACTGCGTACCCGGCGATCAACAGTCGGCCCCGTTGGTCAACAGCTTCGGCGCCCGCGACGGGCCGAGCCTGTTGATCATCGGGGCGATGGCTCGCGAGGAGCGACGAGCGGTGCATGCCGCCGCACGTCGCGAACCGCTCGCGCGAGGTCCGTGGTCGCGGGCGTCGCCGGGCCTGTTGATCGTCGGGGCGCCGTCCCAGCGGCACGATCCCTGGTCAGATGCCGTCGGCACGGTCTCGGGCAGCGATCATCTCGCGC
>Ga0182837_1089_pt1 | contig 35639 bp, 28 predicted proteins | sample Passage237B_FD_121822 | JGI IMG/M metagenome (GOLD analysis project Ga0182837, IMG submission 121822) | reverse complement strand
CTCTCGTGAGTTCACGAGAGAAGGGCGATCAAGCTTGCGACGGCGAACGCCGAGGCCGAAAAAGCTTCAATGGGGCTCTCGTGAGTTCACGAGAGAAGGTGGTGGAGGCGAACGCACTCGTCGAAGCGAGAATGCTCATCGCTTCAATGGGGCTCTCGTGAGTTCACGAGAGAAGGTCGGCACCGGACGCTTACTATCAAGCAGTTTGGCTGGCTTCAATGGGGCTCTCGTGAGTTCACGAGAGAAGGACAACACGCAATCGGAAAACTCGTCATGGCCATCGGAGCGCTTCAATGGGGCTCTCGTGAGTTCACGAGAGAAGGAGCCCGAAATCTCCGTCTGGCAGGAACGCGTTGGTCTGCTTCAATGGGGCTCTCGTGAGTTCACGAGAGAAGGGCGAAAGACGCGAAAGAGCCTGCCGAGCCGTCGTCTCCCGCTTCAATGGGGCTCTCGTGAGTTCACGAGAGAAGGCTCGAGTACTCCATCGAGGAGGAGGACGGACGGTCCATCGGGCTTCAATGGGGCTCTCGTGAGTTCACGAGAGAAGGATCGGCAGCGGCGGCTTCTTGTTCCGAGATCGTGAGCACGCTTCAATGGGGCTCTCGTGAGTTCACGAGAGAAGGGAGCTCGAGTTCAGCGCTCTCGACGGGTCCGGCGCCAGCTTCAATGGGGCTCTCGTGAGTTCACGAGAGAAGGGGAAGGGAGCACCGCGCAATAACGCGCGACACCACATAAGCTTCAATGGGGCTCTCGTGAGTTCACGAGAGAAGGGTTAACCCGATCGATAACACTCGGCCCTTTTGCGATAGGCTTCAATGGGGCTCTCGTGAGTTCACGAGAGAAGGCATCTCCTTCATGCGCGCACTCTCAAGGCAAACGTAGCTTCAATGGGGCTCTCGTGAGTTCACGAGAGAAGGGCGGGTCGGCGCTGGTGGTCAGGGATGGCGGTGAGGGGCTTCAATGGGGCTCTCGTGAGTTCACGAGAGAAGGTCGCGCGGTATGTCTCGGGGCGTGAGTCGGATCGACGCTTCAATGGGGCTCTCGTGAGTTCACGAGAGAAGGTACAGCATCGACGCGGCCGCGCGAGAAGTCAGCAGGCTTCAATGGGGCTCTCGTGAGTTCACGAGAGAAGGTTTTGCGCGTGTCAGCATGCGGACCGATGGCAACAGCTTCAATGGGGCTCTCGTGAGTTCACGAGAGAAGGCAATTGTCAGCACTGGAGTTGATTGACAGGATGATCGCTTCAATGGGGCTCTCGTGAGTTCACGAGAGAAGGTAGCAGACCTGGGCTCCCTTCTTGACCGCGACTTCGCGCTTCAATGGGGCTCTCGTGAGTTCACGAGAGAAGGCTTTTCGAGGAGGTGGCGCCGCAGTACAAAAACCTCGCTTCAATGGGGCTCTCGTGAGTTCACGAGAGAAGGAGAGCTCATCGAGGCGCGCGCGTGCGCCCGTGAGCAGGCTTCAATGGGGCTCTCGTGAGTTCACGAGAGAAGGCTAGCCGACAGTGCCCCCGTTTCGGCGGGGGCGCGCTTGCTTCAATGGGGCTCTCGTGAGTTCACGAGAGAAGGAACTTGAGGAACACCTCCGAGCCGCCGCGGTTTTTCCAGCTTCAATGGGGCTCTCGTGAGTTCACGAGAGAAGGATTCACGCCAACGCGCTCACGCTCAACCCCGGCGTGCTTCAATGGGGCTCTCGTGAGTTCACGAGAGAAGGGTGGAGGTTCCCGTAGGAGCTGGCGACGATCTCAGCGAGGCGCTTCAATGGGGCTCTCGTGAGTTCACGAGAGAAGGACGCGCCCCCATCCTCCGCGCCCACCGACGAGGTGGCTTCAATGGGGCTCTCGTGAGTTCACGAGAGAAGGACCTCACTCCCTCTCACCTCCGGCAATCGCCAACTCCTCGCTTCAATGGGGCTCTCGTGAGTTCACGAGAGAAGGGATGACAAGCAGCTGGAGCACGAAGAGCAGCAGAACGGGCTTCAATGGGGCTCTCGTGAGTTCACGAGAGAAGGACCGCCTCGCCCGTCTCTGGGCGCTCTCCCTCACCTGGACCGCTTCAATGGGGCTCTCGTGAGTTCACGAGAGAAGGGCCCAGAGGACCTCAGGCCGCGCCCTACGTCATTCCCGCTTCAATGGGGCTCTCGTGAGTTCACGAGAGAAGGTTCGAGCGAGCGCCCTGGTATTCAGGGCGCTCGACGAGCTTCAATGGGGCTCTCGTGAGTTCACGAGAGAAGGAGGGAGGAATCGTTCGCCCGCGTCAGCGAGCGCGTAATGCTTCAATGGGGCTCTCGTGAGTTCACGAGAGAAGGTCGACGTGTCCCATTCCCGAAGTCACCGGAGCAGCGCTTCAATGGGGCTCTCGTGAGTTCACGAGAGAAGGTTGCGATCTCGCGGCCGTCGATAACGTCCACGACAAGCTTCAATGGGGCTCTCGTGAGTTCACGAGAGAAGGCTACGCCCACGCAAGCCCACGTAAGCCCAAAGCGCGCAGCTTCAATGGGGCTCTCGTGAGTTCACGAGAGAAGGTCGCGGCATAGACGATGTCATCCCAGAGGCGACCGAGGCTTCAATGGGGCTCTCGTGAGTTCACGAGAGAAGGACCTGGATCGCGCGATTTCAGGGCTCGTTCAACACGGTCGCTTCAATGGGGCTCTCGTGAGTTCACGAGAGAAGGCGCCATGGCGGCGCCGCGCGCCTCGATACCCACGGCCTTGCTTCAATGGGGCTCTCGTGAGTTCACGAGAGAAGGTTCTGCGGTCTTCGCGTGCGAGCATTGTGGCGCGCACAGCTTCAATGGGGCTCTCGTGAGTTCACGAGAGAAGGTCACGAAGTGCTGTCATGCTTGCTCAGCTCGCGCGCTTGCTTCAATGGGGCTCTCGTGAGTTCACGAGAGAAGGATCACGGTGCTGTAGTCGCTCGCCGTCCCAGACTTCTAGGCTTCAATGGGGCTCTCGTGAGTTCACGAGAGAAGGATCTCCAATGCGGGCTCGTCACTCTGCTCGACGAGCCGCTTCAATGGGGCTCTCGTGAGTTCACGAGAGAAGGAAGGGCCGGGGGGTTCGCTTTGTCCTCGACCGCTCAGCTTCAATGGGGCTCTCGTGAGTTCACGAGAGAAGGGGGCGAGCGGCGCGGCTGCTTGAGCTCGCCGAAGCCATCGCTTCAATGGGGCTCTCGTGAGTTCACGAGAGAAGGTAGTGAGAGAGGGGGGCGCCCCCTCCGCCCAAACGCCCAAGCTTCAATGGGGCTCTCGTGAGTTCACGAGAGAAGGAGCCCTCGGAGGAGCTTCGGAATTTCCGAAGAGTGCGAGGGGGAATGCGAGCGGTTCGAGAGAGGGGCACATTGGGAGGAAGGTGGATGCCTGGTTGACGGTGGATTTTGCCGAAAGAGCATTAGCTAAAGTGTTGATTTTTCAAGGACCGGGGCGGAGTGCGAGCGGGTCCAGGGGGCTTGGCATCACCGGACCTCTCGCGATCCGCAGGACGGTGGAACGTCGGGATAGAGAAGAGAGTATAACTCGCCGTGGGGCCGTTGGGTAGACGATCTCCAGGGGCAGCGTGGAGCTTGGGCGCGAACACTGGCGCGCGATCACACGACGACAGCTAGGCGCTCGGGATCGATGTACGGCTTCCCTATAGCCTGGATCGCGCTGCCACCGCGGCCTTCGACTCGCCCGAGGGAAGCGAACAAAACTTGATCCTCAGTTGTCAGGATGATTCCGCTTAGCTTGGTGCGGAGCTCGACCAGCTCCCGATGATTCAACTCACAGCGAAAGACGGAGAGCTGGAGGTGGTCGCCGTATCCCAGCATGAGCTTGTAGACCTGCCGCAGGCGTTTCGGGTCGCAGACGTCGTAAGTGACTAGGTACGAGTGGCGCATCGTGTTTCCTTTCAGCGGACCCGGAATCCCGGATAGGAAGGTAACTCTCCCAGCAGAGTTCGGGACAGAAGGCGCGCTTGGATCTCAAGGACGCGCCGATAGCTCAGCTTGTAGTCAAAGACGGGATGGGTCACGAGCTGGTCCATCCGGCGCTCGAAGGCTTGAATGACCTTTTTTCGCGCTGCCTCTTTGAGTGCCACGGCGCCCTGTCCCTGGACGAAGTCCTCGGGCGAGACGACGCCGGTGTTGATCACCGAAAGGACCGTCGAATCGGCGATGATCGGCCTGAACTCCTCCATGAGGTCGAGGGCGAGGGAAGCCCGCCCGAAGCGAGGCTGATGGTAGAAGCCGAGTAGAGGGTCAAGCCCGACTGCGTGCGCGGCCATCGTCGTTTCGCGGACGAGGAGGCCGTAGCAGAACGAGAGGAGCGCATTCACAGGATCCCTCGGAGGGCGACGGTTGCGCGAGTCGAAAGAGAAGGTCGATTCGAGATCGGCCTTGAGCATCCCCGAGAAGGCCTGGAAATAGACGCGGGCGGCGGCCCCTTCGATCCCAAGGAGGGAGTCGATGGAGGACGCTTCCTCGGCTTTTCGTGAAAGCTGCTTGAGCTCGCCGAGCGTTACGTTCGACGGTTCACGGTGGTTGCGGCGGAGGAGGGTCCTCGAGTTCAGGATCTTGGTCTTCACGACGGATCGCGCAAAGCGAAGGCAGGTGGCAAGATCGCGCGTCGCGGCGAACTGAGCGCTCTTGAGTTCGACATTCTTTGGCTCGTTGCCGATCGCTCGCCCGAAGACCCATCCACCCGATGTCGCGAATAGGATCGGAATTCCTTCCTCCATCAGCCGGCGCTGAGCCTGTGCGGTCATTTGGACCGTGCCGAGGAGAGTGACGCTCGAAGTGTTGGTGATGCGGACTTCGGTCGCCTTTTCGCCGGGGATCGTTACGACGATGCGCTCGCCTACGAGACGGAGCTGCGCTCCGCGGCCGCGGACGTAGAGGGGGATCTTGTCATCTCGGGCGGGAAAGAGCCGGCGAACAGGACGGTCGAAGTCGGGGCTCGGTTCAGGGCCTGCGAGCCCCCAAGGATCGTCGCCGACATCGAAAGGATTCGGACCCTCTTCGGGCTCTTCTTCATCACGGAGATCCTTCAAGACGTTCACTTCGTCTGGGAGGCAAATTCCTGAGAGGGAACACCCGAAGCACTTCGGATCGTCGTCGAGAGGAGGGGGACATTGACCTCGCAGGGAAAGCTCGCGTGCGCGGGCGACGGCCCGTCGGACGGTCGCTTCGAGATCGGCGGTTTGCTCGACAGGGACTCGACGACGTTCCGCGGCGAAGTAGAGATCGCCGCCCTCACATTCATAGCCGTGCTCGCGCAGAAGGAGGACTTGCGCCGCGACCTGGGCTCGCTCCGGAAGATAGGGACCGCGCGGTGGTTCCTTGCCGCGCTTGTATTCGACCGGACGGACCCTGTTCCCGTCGACTTCGACGATGTCGATCTTGGCGGTGATGCCTAGTTTTTCGGAGGAGAGCCAGACAGAACGCGCGGAATAGGGACGCTCTTCCTCCTCCTTCGGCTCCTCATCTCCGCTTGCCCGAGCTTTCAGCACCTGCGCCTTGGCATCCACGCGACGATGCACCGCCTTGCCATCGATCGTGTACCGATTGTCGGCCCATTCGCCCTGGACCCATTCGAGATACATGAGCCGCTCACAATAGAGCACTTCGTTGATCATCCTCGCCGGGACGAGGTCGGGTACGGAGTCTTCTCGCGGAGGAGCAAGAGGTAGGCTCTTCGCTCGCCCGATCGCGATCTCCCCTGAGATCTCTTCACTCTCATCCGCGCGTCGCGCCGTGCTGTCCTTGGCTTCGCTCATTTACCGAAGGGGCTCCTTTCCCCCCTGTGCTCCCAAGAGAGCTCCGGGCTCTGCTTGGGCAGTGTGAGAAGCTTAGGGGACCAGGGTGACGCGCGAAACTGAACGGATGAGTGTGAGGGGTTCGGATTTCGACCCAAAGCGGAGGAGGGAGCTTGGGTCCCTAGACGGGCCGCGCAGGGGAGAACGTTCCCGTGTAGCCGTCTGCTTTCTTCGTCAGACCTGCCTGGAGGAGAGTCGAGATGCCGAGGGCGCGACGCTCTTCGGCTTTGAGCCGTGTGAGGCGGGGGTAGGCGATGAGCGAGCGCACTGCATCGAGGGAGGCAGGGCGATCCCAAAGGGGCCATGTGAAGTCTCCGTCGAGGCGACGACCGGTGCACCCGGTCATGACGGGGCGGGAGCCCGCGTTCGAAAGAGGAAAGACGCGGAGGGCGCGGAAACCCAGCCATTCGTGAACAGGGAGAAAGCCTCGTTGGTAGCCCGTGTAGATAGCTCCGGGCGTGTCAGAGGCGGGGTCCCAATCGAGGGTGCGCGGAGCCGCATAGTCGACTGCTCCCAGACGAAGTGCTTGTTCGATGCCGCCTGGGGTCAAATGAGCTCGAATGAGTTCGACTTGCTCCAAAAACTGCGCATTGCGCGCGGTGAGGTCGAAGAAGGAGCGTTCGACGGTGAGAGCCATGGCGACATCCGGGTCGACGGGGATACCGAGCGAGACGTGGTCCGCCGCTGTAGCGGGCTTCTTGTTGACCTCCGTGACGCCGTCGCAGAACAGCGCGGCGGCATAGGCGAGTGATTCTTCGTCCTCTGCGCTCCGACGAGCGTTCGACCAAGCGCGCACGACCGCGAGCGGTGCTTTTAGCCCTCCGACAGCCTTCGGCCCTTGCTTCTCTTGCTTGACGTACCGGAAGCTGAGCAGAGGAGACTCACTCCAGCGCTTGCAATCCTCGTGGATCGCCTGAGCCAAACCCTCGAACGACTCGGCGCCATGGAGCACAGGGCGCCAGGCATCAAGCTGCTTCCACGACAGGCGCGGAGGCGGGCCGCCTTGAAGGTGCGCGTCGTCGAGAACCTGCAAGAGTCCGAGCGCAGCCAAGAAGCCGAGTGGGGTGCCACCGTCGATTCCGGGTATCGTGAGATCTGCGTCCTTGTTGTTGTCGCTCATGGCTCCTCCTTCGGGGACTCTTTTTCGCTCTCTCGATGGTCGGCGAGCCGCAAAATGGCTTCGAGCCAGGCCAGGCCAAAGTGCCCGTACTTTCGCGTGAGCAGCCAGAAACGTTCGGCAATGCCCGAGTCGAAGCGTTCGAGACCATGAGCTGAGGAGCTGCTGAGGGTCATGCCGTCGAGCTCCATGGACACCGTTTGTGGTTCCGGATCGAGGACCGGAGGTGCAAACGGTCGACACCATCCATGATGCGAAGCTACGAGATGCAACACGAGATCCCAATCATGGGCCTGGTCTCGGAGCGAGATGTTGTTTTGAGCGAGGGCAACGGACAAGAGCTCATGGCGCATGCCCTTCGGGTATCCGGAGCGCTGGTAAGCGCGATCTCTTGTGGCCTGATCGGTCGCCTGAACGGCTGACTTCGCCAAGAGTACTGGCGCGGCGGCCTCTTTCACCTCGTCCCCTCCGTGAAGGAGCAACTGGAAGCGCCGATCGGCTTTGCCGAGATCGTGAATATATCCGGCAAGCGCGAGATCTTCGGTGAGCTCTTGGGGAAGGCTCAAGGCAAGCGCGAAACGGCGAGCGAAACCGCGGACTCCCTCGAGGTGAGTCGTGAGAGAAACGGCCTCACCGAGGAAGCTGCCTTCGTCGTCTTCTGTGGACGAGTCGGCAGCGTCGCTCACAATGGGCGCATGTCGGAGCTCGGGCAAGCCGAGAAGTTCCCGGAGTGCTGATGGTGGCACAGGGCGCTTGTGCGCTTGGGCGCGCCAGGCAAGGTCTTGGCCGGCATCCTTGTCTGTGGGGGCGCGGAACAGCCCGACGCATTGTGTATGGCTTCCGCGCACGAGATGACCAAGGGCAACGCGAGCCCAGGCTGGCGCATTCGGTTGGGCAAGCACCTGTTCCCGCCATTCGCGGAAAGCTGCTCGCTCCGCGGCAGTTCCGCTTTCATCTAAGTCTCCGGTGAGGACTCGGGGCCCGCTCGGTGCTGCTGCGTCCCGGATCCAACCCTTCACGACGTCCGGGTGCCAGCGGAGTACGGCGCGGCCCTTTTGTAGGAGTTGCGCCTCATCACCGCGATCGACTACGGGGGTAGTGCCTGCAGGGTCCCACGAAGCGAACTTCGCATCCAATCCGCCGTATCGGCTCGGCACGACGAGCGTGAGCCCTGGCTTCAAGTCATCTGCATCTGTGAGCAGCCGCACCTCGCCGCCGCGCCACACGAGAGCAGGGGCGAGAGGAGATTCTTCGAGGTCTGGAGCGCTTGCTCCTTCGACATCGGCGAGTGAGACTTCAGCGCCAGTCACAATGGCATCACTGCGACCTCGGGCCGCCGAGCCATTGTTTCGCCGCCCAGAGCGGCACGCTGAGGGCTTCGAGCGAGCTCGGACGGACGAGTTCGAGCACGTCCCGGAGCTTCGGGAGGTTCTCTTGAATCAGGTCGGCGGCGGAGATGTCTGCCCTCCAGACAATCTGGACCTCGGCGGTGGTCCGGCCGATTCCATGGAGAAAGGGCGCGACGGGAGGGTCGGCATGGGGAGCGGGGGACGTTTGCGCCCAGCGCTCGAGGTGGCTCGAAGTGAGCACGGGAGCCACGGAGCGCGGCGCAACAAGGGCGGTCTTCTCGTTCGGTTCGAGCCCTTGCAGCAAGGTGTTCATCGTGTCGATGCCAAAGTCGACCACGGAACCGTCTTGTTCATTCGACTTCGTGGCGACTCGGTTCAGGAAGTTCCAAGTATTGAGGAGGGCAGTGCCGTAAATGGGGTCGGGTTCGGCTTTCTCGTCGACGCTCCCGGAGCCGGCCAAGATGACCGCCTCCGTTGAGCCCAGGTCACCCAGGCGATCTAGGCGACCAAACCGCTGCCGAAGAGCATCGAGGCTTGCGCACTCGGTGATGAGCGCGTCGAAGTCAAAGTCGGCGCCCGCCTCGATGGCTTGCGTCGAAACGACAAGCAGGCGAGGGGAGTCGCTCCTTCTGGTGCGGCCCGCCATGACCTGCTCGAGTAAGGCGCTCTGCGAGCCGGTCCAAAGGACGCATGCGCCCGGTCAGCAGACGCACCGTCCAGTCTTGATTCATCGCGTCTTCAGCCTGCGAAGCGATCTTTCGAGCTGTTTCGACGCGATTGACGATGATGGCGATGGCCCGAGCGCTGCCTTTGCCGAGGCGCTCCGCTTCGCGCACCGCCGCCTTAGCCAGGGCCTCTCCGGCTTTCACCGGGTCGCGGGGCGTATTCACCTGGCGGAGCAGGGCCGTTTTCTTCCCGATGAGTCGGGCGTTCAGATGTGGGTTTTCACGGTCCTTCGCGATGAGCCCGAAGGTGTCGTCCGAAGGGCTGGCGACCGTCGCCGACATGCGCACGAACTGGAGAGGACGGGAGAGAGAAGCGCTCGCTCCCTTCGTGTACCATTTGGTGAGCGCACCGAGAGTCTCCTCAAAGGGGCGTGCGAGATGCACCTCATCGAGCAGGAGCAACGTGTCAGATCCGAGGAGCCCTGCGTGCACCGAGCGCATGCGGTCGGAGACGCCATAACCGCGGAACAAGAGACGTGAACCCACCTGGTCGACCGTGGAGGTGAGAATGACGGGTTGGCTCGGAGACTTGGCCCACTCCGATTCGCGCGGCATGCCTCCGCGCAAGATCGCGGGCAAAAGCGGGAGCCCATCGCGGTTGCCCGACAGGTCGCGCAGGGCCTTGGCCGCGTCCCGGAGGATGCCGTCCTTGGCCTCATTGAGCTTCTTCGCGATAGCCGCGGCACGCTCGAAAGCCTGATCGACAACAACCCGCCTGTCCACGACAAGCACGATGCGCCGCGATTGCTTTCGTTCCGCGGGGGGACGCGCAGCATCTAGCGCGAGCGCAAACACGGCGATATCGAGCGTGGCCGTCTTTCCCGCGCCTGTCGGCAAGTCGAGAGTCGAAGGCCAACCAGTCGCGTGAACACGTTCGAGCAGCCGCGTCTGCCAGTCGAAGGGCTCACGGCCCCAAAGGGCTTGGAAGAAGGCGGGGAAGGAGGAGGGAGTCATTTCTTGGTTGCCTTTCGTGCGCGAGGCGCCTCACGCGCGCGGTGCTCAGTACTTCTGGAGCGCGACTGTGCGGTTGGTCGGGGCTCGTCCAGTGCCGCTGCCTTCTCTTCCCCTTGTCGAACTCAATTCCCTCGAATTCGAGGAAGTTGAACCGGGGTTGTGGCTGCGGTTGGGGCAATAGAGGCTCGGCATGTGATCCTTCACTCTGAGCCACTTCCAGACGAGTAGGGCATGACGAATAGTCATAGATGGCCAGCCAGATAGTCGAACACGAAATCTCCGCCGTCTTCGTAATGCCCTAATAGCCGCCCCGTGGCACCGTCGCTCCATGCGTACAGTTCGTGCGTGCTGCCAGGTACCGGATCACCTTTTAGCTTCTTGAACGTACGCGATTTCGGAAGCGGGCGCCGGAGGTCAACGTGTGCGTCCTCGTCAAGAGAAGCTAGGCGCGAAGGATCCGACTCCTCGTTCGTTACCTTCGGTGACCAAGCGAGGTCGCTCATGCCCGCGCCGTTTGTGAGCAGGCTAGTACCCTGGGCGGAGTGCAGGCATCGATTCGTCATGGTTTGCCCAAAGCCAGCTCAGGGAAGAACGGCAGGCTCGCTTCGTCGACGTTCGCGAGGGAGAGCGCGTCGCCCCACAGTCTTTCGAAGACGGGGCCTGCCACGGGCACGAAGCCATGGGCGAGGATGGAGCGGTTGCGGGCGACGAGACGTGACTTCGGACCGCTCAGCCCGGCGGTCCGGAACTTCTGACCAAGAGGATCACCCAGGGCTTCAAGCAGAGCGTAATCGTCCTGGAGGCCAAGCGAGACAACGCCATCGTTCGCGCGCGCTGCCCACATCGTTCGCAGGGATTCAGGGACCTTCTCCAGTGGGACTTCCTCGGTGCTCTCGATGCCATGCCCTTCCTTGAGCGCGACCTGTGCGATGGCCTCGAGAGCGCGATAAAGGCGCGCGGTAGCGTCGTCGAATCGCCCTTCGTCCTTGCGTCGCTTCGCGTTGGCCAGGAGATCGAGAACATGATGACTGCTCGGAGGCTGCGCCTCTAGCAATTGCCCGAGATGCGTCATTAGCTGAGCAGCGCCCGCGAGCACCCGTTCGCTTCTGGTCGGGCCGAGCACGGCACGCAGATCGTTCGCTGACTTGCTAACGCTCTCGAGCCGGTTCTTGCTGGTCGTGTGATCGAAGCGGTCCCACGCATCGAGCGCCTTCGCGAGCTGCTCGAGGGATGACAGCTCGCGCTTTCGGTCGGGGCGGCTCACGCGCTTCATCGTCACGGCGGCGATGTTCGCCGCCGCGAGGTAGGCGTGCTGGTCGAACAGCACGACGAAGTCGTCCACGGCTTGGTGGCCGAGTGCGTCCCACGGGTTCTGTGCGTGACGGACAATCTCCGAGCCGGAGACCACGACGCCCACGCCGTCCTTGGTGCGCTCATTGCCGCCCACGTACGAGAACACGCAGGGCCAGCGACTCGCCTGGATACCGATCGCCGCCGACATGCACTTGGTGCCGCCCGTAAGATCGACCACGACCTGGAAGGATTCGCCACGCGCTGCCCACTCAGCAACGACGGGCGTCAACTGCCGCAGGTGGTCGAGGCAGCTCGCGAGATCCTGCCCCTCGGGGAGCTCGAACAGGTCGTACCTGCCCGCATCGAGATCCACGCCCTCTGCGCGCGCCATCGGAACGACCTTCGACGCGACATCGTCCTTCGTTTGTGGCGTGTGAACGAACCTGACGCGCACGGGGCGCCACTGCTTGAGCGCCGCGACGATCGGCTCGTGGCTGCTTCCGACGGTGCAGATCAACAGGGTTGAGCTGCTCACGTACGCCCTCCTGCGGGGAACAGCTTGTCCCACGCCTCGATGAGGGCACGCGCTCGGGCCTTCTTTTGCTCGTCGGCCTTCTTGTTCGTGAGACGGTTGCTCCAGCCGGCGCGCAGGTCGAACTTCACGCCGAGCGCTTGAACGACGTCGAGGTGCTCCTTGGTCGCGGCACTGGGGGCAGCGGAGAGCAGCTCACGCATGGGCCCCGTGACCGCCTCGCCCCGCAGCCACTTCTCGATGTCGCCGCTCAGCGCGTCCTTGCTGTGCTTCTCCATGTCGGCGATGGCCTGCTCGGTCTTCGATCGTCGCGGCTCCGGGGCTTTCCACTCACCCACCGTGCCGATGCCGTAGCCAGCCGCAGTCTTGCCGCCCACGCCCCAGTTCATGAGCGCGTCGGCGAGGAGCTGCGCGGCGAGCTCCGTCCACTCGGTGGGCCCGCTCAGGGCGAGCAACAGGCGGCATTTCGGACGCACCGTCAGGAACGCCACCGGGTTCGGGCTGTCGTAGTCGCTGGGCGCGCTCTGACCGGACGAGTCGTAGTAGCCCTTCTGATGCACCGTGAGGACGTCGGCCGCGAAGGGCTTGTTGTCGGCGAAGCTGCCCGGCACGTAGAGCGCGTCGTGGAAGGTCACCAGCCCCGCCGTCGCGCCCGCCTCGAAGCCGTGCTCGCGCATCGTGGCGTCGTCACGGGCGTCAGGCGCTCCGAAGAGCGCGCGATAGACGGCGCCAGGACCTCGCTCGATGCGCCGACGGTTCCAGGTCACGCCTTGGTAGTCGGCTCGGACTCGCTCGTCGCCTTGCTGTTCCCAGGGCTTCTTGCCGGGCTCGGTGGGGCCGTAGGTCGCATCGACGTAGTGCGCGACGAGGCCCTTCAGCGCGGAACCGGGGATGACCGGGACGCCCCAGGTGTGATGCACCGTGAGGCCGACGTCGATCGCGCTCGCGTTGCCGTGTCCGATGAGCAGGCGGCTCGCGAGGGTGAGCTCGGCGAGGCGATCTCCGGCGTTCGAGAAGCTCGCCTTCCACCGCTCGAAGCTTCGCGCGTAGTCGGCCGCGACGCTGATGCCCGTGAGCTCGGTGAGCCACTGCGCGCGCTGGGCGTCGGGCACTTTGCCGTCGTCGCCGACCGGCCCCCACGCGTCGTAGGCGAGCGCCACATGGTCGGGAGTGCCGACGTTGTGAAGGGCCTGGCGCATCGTCAGGTCTCCTCGAAGGTCGCCTGGACGGCACGCTTGAGCCAGGTCGCGACCTGCAGCAGCTCGCGCGTGGCCATCATGTAGCTGTCGGCGTCGAGCCCGCGAACACGCTGGGCGAGGTTCTGTGCCGTTGCGTCCTCGAGGCCAGGGACGCCCGCCGACGCGAGATGCCCGAGGAGGACGTCTCCACGGTTGCCGAGGCGCTGCACTGAGGCGATGGCCGCGCAGAGGCCGCTCCGCAGAATATTGGCGCCGAGATCGTTGACCGCGATCTTGTAGTTCTCACGAGATTGCTTGTCGGAAGGCACGCTGTCGACCGCGCTGTAGGCGTGCAACGCGCGTTGCTGATCGCGCAGCAGCGGCTTCTTTGGAGCTTCAGCCTTGGCCATGAGTAGCTCCGTTCTTCGTGAAGGGGATGATGCGGCAGCGACCACGCCCGGTCGTCGCCTTCCCACCAAGTTGGTGAACCTCTTCGCCCGAGAGCGCGAAGCCCAACACCTCATCGGGCGTCATGGTCACGTTGCGGCGACGGCTTCGGTCCGCCGCGACGAGCCCGATGAGCAGGGTCTCGGGAGGCAGGCTCTCTTCGAGCCAGAGCTGGCCCTTGGCGACAGTGCGGGTATCCGCCGCGATGCGAACGCGCGCGTCCACCTGCGTTGCCGTCTCCCAAAGGAACGTCATCGTGTCGTCGTCCACGATGGCGAAGCGCTTGGTGAAGATGTCATCGCCGGGGAAAGCGAGCGGCGCGAGGCGCTGCGCCCACGCGGTCGCCTCTGCGGCCACCGTCGCGGCCAGGTCAAGGTCTTCGAGGTAGAGCCTCTCGTTGAGGACGCAGACCGTCCCCTGAGCGAGTCGTGCGCCGCGTCCATCGATGCTCGGGATGGTGAGGCCCGTCTCTTCGAGGTCGCGCTTGGCGAGCGTCAGCAAGAGCGGCGACGTCACCCACGCGAACGTGCCCCGGAAGCTCCGCACCGGCAGCGCAAGCAGGCGGGCGTCGCCGACGACCAGCGCGCCGGCGTGCGCGGCGGGATCGTCCGACGGCCCGAACACGGCCTCCGTCTTCTCGTGATCGGTCGCGCGTCGCGCGTCGCGCAGCACGCCCTTGATCGATGAGCCCGGCAGGAACGGGATGCCCGTCGCCTTCATACGCGCCGTCGGCAGATCGATGATGTCCGGCGTGTGCCCGGTACCGGCGTGAAGGGGCGACAGCGCGTGCAGGAGGAAGGGTCTCGTGTTCATGGGGTGTTCCTTGTGGGGCGCCAGACGCCGGGGACGACGCGGCCGAAGCCCTCGTCGGTGCGAGTGCCGAGGGCGGCGAGCCAGAGCGACTTGGCCTCAGTTTCGCCGAAGGGCTTCCCGTCGACGCGCTCGAAGAAGTACACGGCGCCCGGGGGCACCATGCGCGAGGTGGGCTTGGGTTCGCCCTTCGCCATGTCCCAGCCCGACACGTGGATCGGACGAAGTACGAACGCCGCGCGCAGGATGACGTTGAGCCCGGCGAGCTGACCTAGATACTCGCCGTTCGTGTTCACGAAGCCGTCGGGCAGCCAGCCCTTCGCGAAGCAGAGCGGCGAGGCCGCAACGAGCCGCAGACCCGGGCTGGCCGCACGGAACGCCTCGATCACGCGCGCCGGAGGCTCGAACAGCGTCGTCGGCAGCGACTCGACAAGCGAAATCCGCGAGTCAGAGCCCAACGTCGCGACCTTGGGCAGCTCGCCGGCAGGCAACGCGACCTCGACTCCGAGTGCCCACTCGCCACCAGAGTCGAGGGTCTCGACGACGTCGTGCGAGAAGAGGACGCCGTCGTCGGTGGTGAGTTCCTCCGGGCGGACGCCAACGTGGACCTGAACGCGTCGCGTCGTGCCGAGCGCTTCATCGCGAACGCTCACAGGCTTGCCGGCGAGCCACGAGACGAACTCCTCGCTGCTCCACCATCGAGGACTCGCCAGCGGCTTCTGCGCGTCGTCGGGCACCGGGCGCCAGAGCGCCTCTCGGGCATCGTCGTTGTCGCGTCCAATCGTCGGCGCGATGGGCTGCACGGGATCGAGTCGATGAACCTCGTTTCGACCTTCGAGCCAGAGCGCATCGAGAGGCACGGGCCAGGTCGCGTCCTCGACGCGCCAAGCGGCGCCATGCTCGCGACGAAGCACCAGGGTTCGTCCGAGCTGAATGGGCTGCGTGCGGCTTCGCCAGTCGTCTGGCGTGAAGGTGGTGCCCGACCGGGTCTCTTCGCCGCGCCCCCACAGCGAGCGCAGCGCTCCGAGCACCGTCGAGGGCCAGGGCCAGTCGAGCCCGTGGCCGCGCCCCGAGGCGCTCGTGTGCCAGCCCCGACCATCCTTGGCGAAGAAACCGTCTCGTGGGACCAGGGCCAGGTGCGTGGTGGTGGTCGTCATGCTGCCACCTCCTGGCTGCGGCGTTCGCGGATCGCAGCGCGATCGAAGGTGCGGGCGATGAGCAGCCTCGCGACCCACGCGTCAACTTGGGAATGAAGCGCCTTGTATTTAGCTATCGGATCGAGGGCGAGACCGACTTCGTCGGGACGCAAGCCAGAACCCTCGATGCCAGAGAGCGCGCGTTTCACCTCGAGCGCGAGCACTCGCGACCAGCCGTCGTCATGCGCCTCGTCGGGTTTGGGCAGGCGCCTGAGCATGTTGGCGATCTCGTAAACCTTGCGCGAAGGGATTCGGTCTCCCAGCATCGCGGTCGCATCGTTCAGCGCGCAAACCGGGTTGCTGTTCCACGGCGCGCACCACGTACGCGTTCCGCCGGAGCGTTTGTCGACGAGCACCGCGAGCGCGTTGCGATCGCGCTTCGCCTCGCGTTCGGCCTGACGCCCGAGCGTGAGCAGGTCACCCATGCTCTCCATGACGTGGCCGATTCCGAGGCCCACCGACAAGGTCGGGCGCTTGTCGGCGGCGAGCGAGGCGCAGGCCGTGGCCATCGCGCTCTCGAAGGCAGTGCGCAGCGCATCGGCGCAGGCGAGCGCCTCGGGCAGCGACACGAAGGCAAGCACGTCGTCACCGCCCGCGTAGACGAGCGCTCCACGATACTGCTGTTCGACAACGTTACGAGCCGCATCGGCGAAGCCTGCGAGGGCTTTCGAAAACGCACGGTGTGCAGCTGCGGAGTCAAGCTCGTTGATCGCGCGCCCCATGCGGTCGCCATCGGCGACGAGGCAGGCGACGTAGGGAAACGGCTCATCGAGCTTTCGGAAGAGCGGCCTGACGTGCTGACGGCCCCACGCTTCCGGGTCACCCTGAAGTCCCTGTTCTTCGAAGACGGAGCGCCAGCGGCTTGGAAGCAAAACGCTGCCATCGAAGGCGAAGGGCGACACGCACGGGAGGTCCGTGCGAGCGACAGGCGACACGCCTGCCGTGTTGCACGCCGCCTTCAAGGCATCGAGCTCGGTCTTTGCCACCTGGCCCGCGCGTGCGAGCCAAGAGGCCAGCGCGACGTTCACCACGGGCACGAACTGGTCGGGCTCTCCACCGGCGCGCTTCACCAGCCCCACGGCGTCGAGCTGTTCGCCGTCGGCGATGCGGTAGCGACGAGCATTGTCACTCGCCCGCTGCCGAGGAGGCAGAAGGACCGACTCGCGCGCTCCGTCGAGACTCGACTTCGGCACGTTCCCGCGCCCCTGTGTCCAAGGGTCGAAGTCGCGCAGCAGCTTGCGACCGGCGATGGCTTGTTCGAGCTGACGGCGCGTCTCTGCGTAGTCGCCGAGAGGTAGCCAGCTCGCGGCGAACTCGAGGAAGCTGTCGATTTGCTCGGTCCATACCGCGTCGATGTTCTGCGCAAGCAGCCCGACGCATTTCGCCTTTACAGGTGCCGCGACCTGGTCGCGCCAGTAGTCGGCCACGGCCTTGCGCGCTGCTCTCGCGAGCTGCTGCGGGTCGACGCCCTCGGGCACCTCGGCAAGGAGCTTGTTCGCGATGTTCTGCGGCGGTGTGTTGTCGGCGCGCAATGGCTTGAGGCACCCCTCCAGTTGAGGGTCTCCCTTCTCGAGTGACGGGAAGATGAGTTCGGCTCTACCATCGATGAGAGCGCGTGCAGCAGCGCGTCCCAGCTCCGAGAGCAGATGGCTGCCGTACCAAAGATCGCGCGTTCGACGCGCCTGCGCGATGAAGTCCTGTACAGGGCCGAGCGTGATGAGGAGCAGATGCTCAGTCATGGAGCCACCACCGTCGTCTGCTTCGTGGCGTGGAGCCAATCGAGGAACGCCTGGCGCAGGCTGGCCTTGTTCGCGAGCACGGAGAAGCGCGCGGTGTCGCCCTGGGCAACAAGGCGTTCGAAGGGGGCCACGGTTGCCGGATCGACCTCCTTCTCGTTGGGTCGACCTTGCTTTGGTCGTGCGAGGCCAGCCTGCGCATCATTCGGGAGGCTGCGGTTCAGCCAGAGCGCGCACGGAGCGAAGGTGCCATCAGCGAGCGGCAGCGCCTTCACGATAAGCGGGCTCGCGAGGCGATCGTGTTCGACGTTGCCCGCACGCCAGCGCAGCTCGAAGGCACCAGGTTCGTCGTAGCGCTCGTTGTTTCGCCCCTTGGTCTGGAACTGCCCAATGATCGGAAGCCCGAACCCTGCGCGCGGCCATGCAGCCGTCGCGTTGTGCCTCGGCGCGTGGGCGCTCGTCTTGTTCTTGATGCGCCGGACCTTGTCCGCCTCGGGCCAGTTCGAGATCGAAGGGCGGTTTGGCTGCGCCTTGCCGGTTCCGGGCTCGCGGGCGCGGCTACCCTGCTGGCCCGTCGTGCCTTGGCGGAACTCCTTCAGCCAGTCGAGCGCCTTCGTCCATGCCGTCTGGGCGTTGCGATCCGCGCTGCCGACGTGGACGGACGCGCCGCCGAACCACGGCACGTCTTCTGGCGTCCTGGTGGGTGCCGCGAAGATGTCGAGGCCGAACAGGTTCGTGAGCCCTTCGCGAGTAGCGGTAGTCGGCAGCCAGCCGTTGACGTCACCGATGACCTTCAGGCTCCCGAGTCCGCGTCGCGTGCGCCCCCCGTAGCCGCCGAAGAGAATCCACGCGCGCAGGGCGTTCTTGAGCTCGACCTCGTCGTTGTCGGTACCCGCAACTTTCAGTGTGAGTACGAACTTCGTACCCGGCTTGCGACGCGGAGCCGGAGGCTTCACGACTTGACCCTGCCGCTTTTCGGCTCGCGCGGGCCACAAGGCATACGCGCCGGGCGTTTGCTGAAGGTCGATGTCGCTCGTATCAGGCGAGCCGGGCGTACCCTCGACGCTGACGCGGATCTCTACCGCCGAGCGCCCGCCATCATCGGTCGCCGCGCGCCCCCACAGGGCGCTCTCCCGCTTGTACAGCGCGTCGGCGTTCGCGTACTGCGCGGCGTACAGGGCTCGCCACCAGAAGCGCAGGTGCCCACGCACCGACGGCGCGCGGATCACGTCGACGTCGTCGATCTCGCGGGTCTGGTGGCTGCCCCCGAGGATCGGCGTGACGACCTCCAAGTGTACAGAGATCACCCGGAACGCTGGGCCGCCCCGAACCTGATAGGGCCTGCTAGGAGGGAGGTCCTCAATGCGGGGCGCGGGGAAAGTGGGACCGCTCATTGAATTGCCTTTGGCCATCACTCCCGCCCCCGACAAAGCCCGACCCCAAAATATCGCCCCGCCCCAATCAACACCGGACCCTCTACAGGTTCCTCGAATCCCATCTCCACATGCACACAAACACGTGTGACTCCCTTTCCGCCCGCATTCTTCTGCGGAAAGGGCATGTAGTTTCGAGCCGGGGGAGCCGCGTCGAAGAGCGAGCGGCGAATAATTTCAACCCAGCGGGGCGCGGGGAGGCCGATGCGCTCGCACGCTTTCATCACAATCTCTTCCGCATTGCGGGCGGCGGCGGCCGCCTCCTTCGGGTCGCTCGAATGAAGGTTGCCCGGGTTCTTATCGAGGGCCACGGGTGTGACTGAACCCCAGCGGCGCGACCGCTCGGTCCAGTAGCGCGGGGTGAGAGCTTTGCGTGGATCGGTGTCGACTACGCGCTCGAGTCGGAGGGCTCCGACGCGGCCGAGGGTGAGGCGGAGGCCGCTTTGTTCCCAGCGGCCAATCGCGCGGAGGACGGCCCTTCGCTCTTTGCTCTCTATGTCACGCGGCAAGAGGACAGCGACGCCGAGCACGTTGCCGGAGGCGTAAGGGGAGGCGACGTCCGCGAGGGGGACGTAGGCGACGTGCGGGCGGTCGAGGGGCTTTCCGGTCGAGTCGTGCCCGCTGAGGACGGCGGGAATCGCGCCGTCGGCGTGGCTGAGGAGGGCGCCACGCAGCGCCCGGGTGATGTCCTCTGTTTTGGAAAGCTTGACGCCAACGCGGCGGCCGCTCTCGCCGGCTATTTCGCGGAAGACGACCCATTCGCCAAACACAGACGAGGCGGACTCGGAGGCCCTTTCAGCGCCTTCGAGCTCGTAGCTCTGGTGCACAGCAGGAAGAACTCGAGGTTCGAATCCCCGATGTCTTTCAAAGGCACCCTCGAGGCGACTGAGCTGTCCTTCACTCACAATACGCATAGAAACTCCTTGCTTCGCAGAGGGGCGCCAGCGCTTGAGCCCCGTGCGCTCGGGCGTCTTTCCTTCGATCACTCGACAGGACACGAACGACGACGAGTGTCCGAGTCGCACCATCTTCTGGCTGAGGGCCTGGAGTGACGTCTTCACGTCCTCGGGCGCTTCGGCGCCGGGCCAAACGTAACGAACCTGAGGCACATGCGGCGCCATCGCGGGCATCGTGCGCGCCTGACGCCCCCTTCGGTCCGGGAGCATCTTCTGCGCGCGGTCGGGATCGCCCTTGCCGTCGTCTGCGACGATCTTGGCGGTTTCGGCGAGGAAGGCCTTCTCTGCTTTGGCCAGGGCAGTTCCTGCCGATTTGATCGCCTTCTTGTCGCCTGAGGCTTCGGCCGTGGCGAGAGCTTGGCGCGCACGCTCGAGCTTCTCCTCGGCCGCGCCCCAGCCGTCTACGACGCCAGAGGAGTTTCCCGGGACGAACGTCGGGATCAGCGGCGTCGCTGGCTTCGATCTCGGGGGCGCCTTGTCGTTCGAGCCATTCGAGGGCCGGGCGTGCGGACGAGGTAAGCTCTTCGTGTTCATGAGCGGTCGCCACGAGCGCCGAGAACAGGCGCGCTGGGTGGGGGGGCCACTCGGGCGCGCTTCTGTCGTTGAAGCTCGTCGCCACGTAGCGGCCCGTGAGGAGCTCGACCTCGAGAGCAATCACGACGCCGTGGGCTCCTCAACGACCGTGAGCTGCCGGCTCTTCCGAATCAGACCGACGAGCTTCGGTGCGGGTGTGAGAGTCAGAGGCTCTTCCAGCCAAGACATGCCGAGCGCCGCGGCGGCCTGTTTTGCCTGATCGAGGAGCTCCTTCGCCGTAACGCGGTCGAGGGAGAAAGACTTCGCTTCGCCGCCGTCACTCGGGAGGAGCTCGAGATTCAGCGGACCGAGGGCACGGAGGGCACAGCGGGAGCGGAGATCGTAACCGTTGTCTCGTTGGTAGGCGATGGCCGCGAGAGCAAGCGCGGCCAGGAGAGTTCGCGCGGCGTCTTCAGCTCTTCTACGATTTTCTCCCTCGAGCCGTTCACCGTCGGCAGTCGTGGCGAAGCGGAGGCGACGGAGCGCAGGGAGGGATAGAACAGTGAGTTGCTCGGCGTAGTCGACGGTGACGCCGCCGGTTTCGGCATCTTGCGAAGGCTTTACGTTGCCGTGGTTGATGACGGCGGGGGAACCCGCCTTCTCGCCTCCCCTCTTCAGGAGCACGGGCTGCTTCTTATCGAGCTTCGCCTCGTTAGGATCCGTGGTCCAATCCTGAGACCCGCCTTCACCCGCCTGCTTTGCCTCATAGATGTCCGTCTTCTCGATGCCGGTCGGATCGATGCGGCTCGAGGTGCGCGTTCCGAGCTCCACCCCGACGCCGACGACTTCACTCACAATGGCCCGCTGAAACTTCGAACCGAGGCCGCCTTTCGGACCGGTCGAGTCCCAGAGGCCAAAAACGAGCGAGGCCGGACACAAGGTGAAGAGAGGAGTCGCGTTCGACTGGGAAGCTTCAGTGAACCGCCGACCGGGATCGGTGTAACGGAAGGGCTTGCCGTCGAGGAGGCTGTCGCGAAGCAGCGCGTCGGCGAGACGATGGGGCGCTTCCAGCGTCGTGATGTAACCATCGCCTCCGAGGCTCGAGAGGTCGAGGGCGGGGTCATCGTGGGTTGCGCCCGTGAAGTCGACACGAGCGAACGGAAAGCGGAGCTCGCCTCGGTCGTAGCCATCGAGGAGAGCCATCTCCATGCGGTTCGCTTGGGAGGCGACCGAATCGAGGACCACACAAAGCTTCGGGACGCCTTCGATTCGTCGCCATTCGAGGGCGTACTTCGAGCGGCGCCGCTCGTCGCGACTCTCGCCGACGGGCACGGGTACCTTTACCGCGTCCCCAAATGTGGGCGGGTAGAGCTTGTCATCGGGCCCGCCAAGCGGCTCGAGGCGAGTCACCGCGCGGAAGCCCGCGGCGGTTCCGGAGACGGCGTTTTTGAGATCTTCGTAGGTCAGCTTCGGCATCGGGTTCTCTTCTCGATTGGGCGAGGCTCAACGTCCGCAGCCCATAGTGGATCGTAAATTAGATCAAATCAACGTTATCTGTATTGGGCGGAAGGGTTTAAGGGAAACCCTGAAAACTAGTTGACGGCGCGTCGCATTCGGGACAAGTTCCTGTCCGTCCGAACAGTGTTCCTGCGCGGACCGAACCTGCCGGCCCTGGGGCTCTTTTGAGTCTCAGACACGCTTCCTCCTGCGCCCCCCCGGGTAGCTCGAGGCCCCATTGACGATCTGTGTTGGGTTGGAGGGTTCGCTCGGTGGTCTCGACCTTCCAGGCTGCTCGCAGCCTGGACCCCTTTGCTCCGAGACTCGACGATGAATGTGCTACTTCCGAGTCGTGACGTTCCCCCGCATCACCGTCCGTCAGGACCAATTGGGTGGTGTTCCGTGTATCCGGGGCCTCCGAATCCCCGTGTCGGTGGTCATCGATATGGTCGCGGACGGCATGTCCGAGCAGGAGATTCTCGATCTCTTTCCGGATCTCGAGCGAGACGACCTCGAGGCGGTCATTCAATTCGCCTCCGGTGGCTAGTTCGCGCCCCGCCAGAGCTCGATCGCTTCCTTCCAGTCCATGGTCGACCCCCTCCATCTCTTCCCCCCGTTCGAAACGAATGGCCAACAGTACATCAGAGCCCGTCCGGATAAAATGACTATTTGGAGGTCGGGGGCATTTTCTGACAGAGGACCTCAAAATCGCGCGGCGGGGCGGCCTCTCGGTGACAGAAACCGATAACATCTCGCGTTCGTCGCCCTTCGGACCGTTGTCCGAAGGGCAGGGCGTTGGGCCTTCGGGGACGAAAGGACGCGCGGGAGGAGGCGGGGCTCCGCCGCTACTTTGTCCGCGGCGCTCGAACTCGACGAGCCTCTGAGCGGCTTCACGAAGGCGGCCGAGGAAGCGGGCGCTCTTCGTTGGAACGCTGTGGCTGCTGAGCCATGTGTGAGCCTTTGCCATGCACCATGAATACGCGCACGAACCGTGAGCTTTCTACGAGGGGTTTGTTCAGCGGGACATATGTTGTCCGAGCAGTGATGCGTGGCGGCGATAGAGGGCCTTAGGTGGGGCAAATTATGTCCGCATCGGCCCCGCTGGGTGAAATTGGGCTTGACTTGGCTCGGGTCCTGCTCGACCGGTAGCACCCGGGAGCCTGGGGGACGCTCCGACTCGTCCGCTTGCGCCCGAGTGATGAGGCGCGATAGGCCGGGGGACGCATGAGTGAGACACCGGCAGAAAGCGAGGCGAGGCCGACTTTGAGCTGGGATGAGCTCGGGCCCGTGGGGGAGGGAGTTCTCATGCTGGCCAGCCTGCTCGGGCCATTCGAAGGGAACGCCGCCGCCGGAAGGGCGATGGCCGAATGGTCAAGGGCCCTCGAAGGCACGAGGAAGCTGAGCAAGACGACGCTCATCAACGAATACCGAAGCCTTCGGGATCGCGGCTGGCTTCGTCCGGTCGGGACGCACGGCTCGAGGGTCGTGCCCGTGGCGGCGCACTTTGCGCTCGAGCGGGTGCCGATGCCCGTGCTCCACGAGCTCTTGGGATCGCTCGAACGAGGGCGTGGCATTTTCGAGAAAGCACATCTGGTGCCCCTGGCCGCCCTCTATGCGGGCAACCATCGCGCCTTCGAAACGGCCGTGCGGTACGTCGAATCGCCTCGCGCGAAAGAAGCTCTCTATCTGGAGGTGCTCGAACTGCACGAGATCAGCCAGCGGATCCGCCTGCTCCCTGAGAGACATCGTCCGGAGGCGACGCTCATCGCGTTCACGGCCGCGTCAGAGAATCTCGCGCCGGGTCGAGATGAGTGGCGAGAACTATTGCTCGCCCTCCCGCCGTCGGCGGACCGTTCGCGAGCTTTGCTTTCGCTCGGGACCCTCGACGCGCTCGCCTCCGACCGCATAGCGGCGGAGAAATTACGACTTGAACTCGGTCCCGACCTCTCGCACCTGCTCGGGGCAGCCCTGGCGTTCGCGGACTTCCGTGTCGAGGACGCTCGGTCCGAGCTCATCATGGCAACGGCGGCCTCTCGCGGCCCGAAGGGGAACAAGAAGGCGAAGCTCGAAGGCCTCCTCGTCGATATATTCTACGCCCTCCTCGCGACCGGCGACGCGGCGCACAAGCGGGCGGCGATTGAGCTGGAAGGAACTGTCTCGAAGCGGCGGAATTCCGCGGCGGACGTGGCCCGCGCGCTCGCCGCTTGGGCTGCACAGCAGCCCGTCGAGGTCTGGCGAGAGGACGCGCCCCCTGGGTTGTTCGGTCAGGCGTGCCTTGCCTTTCTGATCCTCTGGGGCTCGGAGGCCGGGATCCTCGAAATGAGGGCGCAAAGCGTCACAGCCATCGTGGACATAGCGTCGCTCGCCGGGCGGCGTGGATACGGCGCGCTCGAGCAGATCCTCGTTCGAGGCGTCGATGCGCTCGGCACGAAGACTCCATCGTGGCTCATGGCCTCGGTGCAACGCTCCGAGCCCTGGGAAGTCGCCCTCCAAGAGCTCGAGGGCCTGGCGACCCGCACCGAAGGCAAGAGGCAGGAAGTCGACGAACAGGGAGGAGGGGAGCAGCTTTATTGGAAGATTGAAGAACTCAGAGGCGGTTACGCCGAAGTGAGCCCGCGCCTGCGCAAGACTTCGAAGAAGGGAGAACAGAAGGGCCGAGCCGTCGCCCTGAAGCGGCTCGCTTCTCTCGACCGATCGATCATCGACGAACACGATGTTCCGGCGATCGGCTGTGTCCGCGCGTCTCCTGGATTTTACGGCAGTGAGTATTTCTTGAGCGAAAAGATCGTCCTCGCCCTCGTGGGGCACCCCCGAGTGCTCGACGAAAAGGATCGACCATTACGCGTCGTGGGGAAGTCGCTCGAACTGTCCGTCGAGAGCGGCCCGTCGGGCTACCGAATCCGGGCTGAGCCTCGAGACTGCCATCGAGCTGGCCCGTTTGCGGTCAGAAGCGGCGGAGAGCTCCGCGTCTACTCGATCTCTGAGGAAGATCTCTCGCTCCTGAAGCGCTTCGCCGATCCGAAGGTCGTATTCCCTGAGACGGCGCGAGAGCGTCTGGGCGGGCTCCTCGCGCGTCTCGCGGGTACGCTCGAGGTCCATTCCGAGCTCGACGAGGGCGAGGTGACCGAAGTTGGTGACGCTCGACCGACGGTCGTGCTCGACCGCGAACATCCAGGATTGCGCGTCACGATGGGCGTTCGCCCGCTCGGCCCTTCCGGGCCGCTCTTGGTCCCGGGGGTCGGCGCGTCGGTGGTGCGGCATGGCGCTCTAGGAGAGACGCTCCGGGTTCGGCGGGACCTGGAACAGGAGAAGCGCCTCCTCGGCGAGGTCTTGGAGCGCTCGCCGATCCTGGCGTCCTTCGGTATCGTAGGGGAGGCGGAGAAGCTCTCGGATCTCGACCAGTGTTATGAGCTGATCCTGAGTCTCACTGAGCTTGGAGAGGCCCTGCGGGTCGAATGGCGCGAGGGCAGTCCGCTCAAGGTTCCGACCAGCGTGCGGGCGGAGATGGTCAAGGTTCATATCGGGGCGTCGCCGGATTGGCTCTCGGCCACTCTGAACATCGAACCGAGTCCGGGGGAGCTCATCCTGATGCAGGAGCTCCTCTCCTCCTTCGCGGAGACGAAAGGGCGCTTCATCGAGCTCTCGAACGGTGAGGTGCTCGCGCTCTCTGCTGACCTTCGCACGAAACTGGAGACGATCGCCGCGGCTGGGGTCCAGGAGAAATCTGGTGCGCTCGGATTCCACCCCCTTGCGGCTCCTGCGCTCGAAGCGCTCACCTCCGATTTCTTGTTAGAAGACTCAGAGGGGGTGCTCGCGCGGCTCGCTGCGCGTGTGGGCCAGGGAACGGACGGTGTGGTGCGGGTCCCTCGTTCCCTGCAGGCTGAGCTCCGCGACTACCAGCGCGCCGGGTTTCGCTGGATGAAGCAGCTCCTCGATGCGGGGGGCGGCGCGATCTTGGCCGACGACATGGGTCTCGGAAAGACCCTCCAAATCCTCGCGGTGCTCTTGACCATGCGGGCCGAAGGGCCCGCCCTGATCATCGCTCCCAAGTCCCTCCTCGGACACTGGGCGACTCAGGCCGAAACCTTCGCCCCGTCCTTGAAAACGCGGGTCTTCGCGAGCGATGAGGGAGAGCTCGATAAGAGCTCTCTGCGGGCGGGCGAGTTGCTCATCGCGAGCTACGGGCTCGTCCAGCGCCACGTCGAACGGCTTAAGACGGTCGAGTTTCGGGCGATCGTGCTCGACGAAGCGCAAGCCATCAAAAATGCGGAGAGCCTTCGGGCCAAGGCAGTCCATTCGCTGCGAGCCGAGTCGCGGATCGTCGCGACGGGCACACCCATCGAGAACCACTTGGGCGAGCTCTGGAGCCTGATGCACTTTGCGAATCCAGGTCTCCTCGGCACGCGCGAGGCGTTCGAGCGGCGCTTCACGGACCGCATCCGGCTCGGCGATCGAGCCGCGACAGCGGCGCTCCGGAAGCTCGTCGCGCCGTTCGTCCTGAGGCGGACAAAGGCAGAGGTCTTGAGCGAGTTGCCAGAGAAGACCGAGGTGACGCTCACGGTCGAGCCGAGCGCGAGTGAGCTGGCTTTCTACGAGGCTCTTCGGCGAAAGGCGGTCGGAGACGTGGAGCAGGGGGGAACGCCCGGGGTCCGGCGCATGCGCCTTCTCGCTGCGCTCACGCGGCTTCGTCAGGCGGCGTGTCACCCGTCCCTCGCAGGGGGGCCTGCCGAGCTCCCGAGCTCGAAGCACGAGACTTTGTTCGCACTCCTTGATGACCTGCGTGAAGGAGCTCATCGAACGCTAATCTTTAGTCAGTTCGTTGAACACCTGAAACTCGTTCGGGCGGGGCTCGAGGCACGGGGCGTCACGTTTGAATTCTTGGACGGCTCCAAGTCGACGCGCGCGCGCGAGGAGTCGGTGCGGCGGTTCCAGGATGGCGAGGCCGAGGTCTTCCTGATCAGCTTGCGCGCGGGAGGGTTCGGTTTGAACCTGACCGCAGCAGACTATGTGATTCATCTCGACCCGTGGTGGAACCCAGCGGTGGAGGCCCAGGCGACCGACCGAGCGCACCGCATCGGGCAGAGGCGACCAGTGACGGTCTATCGTTTGGTCACGAAGGGAACCGTCGAAGAGCGCATTTTGTCGCTCCACGGGGAGAAGCGAGCCACGGCAGAGCTCCTGCTCGACGGCACGGACAAAGCGACCCCCCTCGATCTCGACGTTCTGCGCGGGCTCCTGCTGTGATCCTTCCTCACTCCGCCACAACTCGACGACTTCTCCGTCGAGCCTGACTTCGGCGCGCCATTCGCCAGGATCGGCGATGACTTCCCACCAGCGCATGTAGTGGCGCTCGCTGCCGTCGAACACGTAGGAGGGGAGGGAGAAGCCGAGAGTGTTGCCTCGATAGAAGCTGACCTGTTCGACGACGTCGGGGGTTGCTCCGCCGGTGATCACGGAGAGGCCGAAGGTAGAGCCGGAGGGGAGGCGGGTCGGGCTCGGGGGAGCGCTCGTGACAGCTTCGACCGAAGCGAAGGGGCCGAGCGAGAGGACGACCTCCATGACCTTCACCGGGGCGTCGTAGGGCGGGGGCTCGCGCCAGAGACCCGCGAGGAAAGGATCGACGAGGGGGCCGCCAGGTACATCTCGAGGTGGAGATGAGGAGAGTGTGAACAGCCCGAGCTGCCGACTTCGCCGAGTTTTTGGCCTGTGGCGACCTTGTCGCCGACCTCGACGGTGATCGAGTTCGTTCGGAAATGAAGATAGCGGCCCTCGCGGCCGTCGGCGTGGACGAGGTAGACGCTGTTCGCGACAGCGGTGCAGCCGTCGACGCTCGCGATCGTGTTTCGATCGGGCTCGCCGTCGTGGACATACGTGACGGTTCCCGGAGCGACGGCGTAGATCGGGATCCCTTTGTCCATCGCGCGGAAGCTCGCGATGGCGATGTCGACGCCGAGGTGACCGTTGTAAGCGCGGCTTCCGTTCTTGTAGTCGCGGATGCCCCCAGTTGGATCGAGGTCGACGTAGTTCGCAATGGTCCACTCGCGAGAGAGCTCACCGATGAGTGGCCACTCGAGGACACACTCACCGTCACAAGTCGTCGCTCCCGCCGCGCCCCCCGTCGCTCCGCCGGAGCCGTCGCCGCCTGAGCTTGTTCCTCCGTCCGCCGTGCTCGCGCCTCCGCTCGCCGCGGCTCCACTCGAGGCTCCGCCGCTCTCTCCGCTGCCCCCGCTTGCGGTTCCTCCTGCTGCTGGCTCAGCGCCGCCGACTCCTCCTGTCGCTCGGGCGCCTCCCGAGGAACTCATGCCTCCCGAGCCGCCGCTCGCTATCGCTCCCCCTGAGACCCGCAGAGCTCCCACCGCTCTCGGCGCCCGGGGACCCACCCGTGCCGTAGTAGGGCGGATCGCTCGCGGGACTGCACCCGAGGAAGAGCAGGCCGAGCGCACCCCAGCGCATTCCCCGCGCCCCTAATTCCAAAGCGGCCGCCCTCATCGCGGGGAGTCTAGGGCAGGTGCCCATCGGGCGCGATGGGCACGGCCAGGAAGGAAGAGCCGAGCTGGGTTCACCGCCTCGGGCGGGAGGGGATCATTCCACTCCCTGCTCATGGTGCTAATATTGACACCATGAAGATCGAGGACTTGGTGGCCGACATGCGAGCGCTCCCCAGAACACCCGGTTTTCAGATGCGGTCAAAGTGGCCACCCACTTCTTCGGGAACCTCGCGAGCAGGGAACCAGTCATTGCATCTGGAGGATGCCATGGGCTGGAAATCCTCGTGGCTGCGTCGCGGAGCGCAGGGCCCTCCATGCCCCCGGGAGTTGCTGCTCCGCGGGGGCTTCCTTTGGGTTATGACCTCGCCCAGAGTGTCGCGAGGGCTTGGCCCAGGTCTTCGCCGACGGCCACTCTTAGATCACTGTCGGCTTTGGGACGGGGAGGAACGCGGCCGAGGTCGAGGTGCGTCGCCAGCCAGGAGTTCAGCGCCTCTTCGGCCATCGCTCGGGCCTCGTCGGGCGTGTCTCCCTGGGTCAGGCATCCCTCGCAATCGGGGAAGCGCACGACGAACTTGCCTTCCTCCTCGGTGAGGTTTCCGGCGTAGGTCAATGGTCCCGCTTCTCTCAAAATCATATCGACTTTCCTACCTCGCGCCAGGTCTTCATCCCTCACTTGGTGAGCGCGTGCGCCCCTTGTCGGGAGATTCCGAGGAGTGCACCCACGTCACGCAAGGACAGGCCTTCCGCCACCAGGGCGCGGGCGGTCTCCCGGCTTTGCTCCGCGGCTTTGTTCGCCTCGGCTTCCGCACGGCTTCGAGCCTTGAGCGCGACGCTCAGGCGCCTCTTGAGGCCCACGGGGAGCTTCACGTCCTCGACGAACTCGGCCGAAGCCGCTGGGCGCTCGCCAATGAAGAGCCCGAGAGCCTCTCGGAGCCGCTCCCGAGCTTGCTCAATGGTTCGCCCCTGAGTGAAGCATCCCGGCACGCTCGGAACCTCGGCGACCCATCGGCCCGATTCGTCGCGTTCGAATGTGACTTGGTAGCTTTTCATTTCAACCATCCCTTTCCGAGACAAGGCTCAAGCTGGCGTTCGATCTTCCTGAGGAGGCCGGGGCCGATATCCTCGCCCGCATGGACCGGGATGACGGTCGGGCAGTTGCCGCACCGGACCATGAGGTGTGAGCCGTTTTGGCGCACCTCGACGCATCCCTTTGCCTTGAGGATGTGCCGAAGCTCCTTCGCGGTCATGGACAAGCCTGACCCTTCGCGGCGGAAGTGTCAAGCGCACTTGACAGATTAGGGCTCTCAGCGGCCACGAGCAAGGCCACCGCAAGCGTCAGCGGTATCCAGGGAGTGGGGGACGCGGCCCAATTGGACAATGCATGTGGCCGCAATGGGGTCCGGCTGGGGGGCTGACGGGGTGGCGGAGAAAAAATCAGGGTTTCGAGAGGGGCACCTTAGAGCGCGGATATAAAAGGATGTGCCAGATTTGACCGGTTCCCTTTTCAAGGGTACCTTTGAGGCATGATCAAGACGGTGGTCATCACCAAGTCAGCTCGAAAGGACTTGGCAGGGCTACCTCGGGCGATTGTCGCCAAGTTCGCGACTTGGGTTGGAATGGTTGAAACCAACGGCCTCGAAGAGGTTCGAAAGATTCAGGGGTTCCACGACGAGCCCTTGAAGGGCAAGCGCAAAGGCCAGCGGTCTATCCGCCTGAGCAAAAGCCATCGTGCCTTCTACATAGTCGTGGAGGACGAGGTCTACTTCGCGGAAGTCCAAGAAGTGAACAACCACGAATACTGAGAAACCGGTCTGAGAAAAGGAGAAGACAATGGCAAAGAAGAGCGAAGCAATGCGGTTCCTCGAAGGACTTCTTGGTGGCCCCCTTACGTTCGGGGCCATGGTTCGAAGCATTCGCGAGACGGACGGACTCACCCAAGAAGAAGTGGCCGCCAAGATCGGCGTTTCGAAGCATCATCTCAGCGATGTTGAGAAGGGCCGACGCAAGGTTAGCATGGAACGAGCCAAACGATGGGCGGAAGCCTTGGGGTACCCTCCTGCCTACTTCGTCCAAGTCGCGGCTCAAGAGGAGCTAGACACACTTGGGGTCAGTCTGAAGGTAGTGGCCGCTTAGTTGCGGCCCTCCTTCGATTTCGTCGGGACGAGATCTCTATGAGATCACTCTGGAATCGTGAGCATGTGGTGAATGCATAGGCGTCTTATGCACTTTAGATATTTTTCGTTGCATCCCCCTGTGTCAGGGAAGTTGCCGCCTGAGTTGCCCCCTGTGTCAGGGAAGTTGCCGCCTGAGTTGACCTGAAATGTCCGGGCGAGAAGGCCAAGGAGCTCAGAGTTGACCTGACGCTGGCCAAGGTTGCCCGCGAAGAACTCTTCACGAGGGACGGCTACTCGGATGGCCATGAGAGCCCATGACCTTCGGGGGACGTGCGCGACGCTCAGCCTCGCGATCGGAAAGAAGACCGCACGGGTCACCGTTCGAGCCAGATGATCAACGAGTACCGACGTGCGGTTCGAGCGGCCGATGAGCTTGGGCCCGGCCCCCTTCTGCCCCTCGATGAGGCCATCCCCGAGTTCCGGGCCAGGGGGGTGGAGGCAGAGGTGGAGACAGGATCAAAAACGAAGGGCGACCCTTGTGAGGTCGCCCTGAGTTCGTCTTTTTCCGTTACGTTATAGTGGGTGCCCAGAGACGGAGTTGAACCGCCGACACGAGGATTTTCAATCCTCTGCTCTACCAACTGAGCTATCTGGGCGGAGGTCTCGGGCTAGCGACGCTAGCCTCGGGACCGGGGGGGCCCCTCAGTCGTCCACTCCGGGAAGGAGGAGTGAAGACCTGCCGGCCGAAAGTCGGGCGGCGCGGGAGCCGGCTTGAACCGGGGAGGTTCGAACCGGGGGCAGCCTCTTAACCTAGGCGTGGGGGGCGTCGCAAGAGAAACTCGCTCCTTGGTGAAGAGAGTTTGTTCGGAGGGGGGAGCGTGCCTGTCACTTTTCGGCAGAACGCGGAAAAAGGCCCGTTGTGGGCTGGGCCCGAGGGACCGGAGACAGGCCCTCTGCGTCGTCCTACGCTCAAGTGATGCGAAAGCGTTTGTGGGGAACGTTGCTGGTCGGCACGGTTGCGCTCGGCGGAGGTGTGGCGCTTGCGATGAGACCCCCGGCGGTCCCAGTCGCGCATCCTCAGGCGGGCCCCATCAAACAGACAGTCGTCGTGAGCGGGCAGGTGATGCCCCCGTCGGAGATCCGCTTGGCCTCTCTCGTTGCGAGCACAGCAAAGGAGGTCCTCGTCGACGAAGGTGACACGGTGACGGCGGGTCAGGTCCTCGTTGTGCTCGATGATGAAGACGCTCGCGCAGGGGTTGCGCAGGCGGAGGCCCAGCTCGCGTCCGCGAAGGCGGGCCGCGTGACCTGGGCGAAGCTGAACGCACCACAAGCGGAGGCCGATCTCCGGCGCGCCGAGGCGAATCTCGAGGACGCGCGGCGCCGTTTGGCTCGCGAAAAGAGCCTCTTTCAAGCAGGCGCGACCACGGAGGCGTCGCTCGAGGACGCGAAGACCGCCGAGCAGCTCGCCGTGACTCAAAGGGACGCGGCGGTGCTCCAGGTGCGCGCGGCCGAAGCAGGCGGCAGCCAAAGTCAGACAGCCCAAGCCAACGTCGCGCTCGCTCAGGCGCAGCTCGAGCGCGCGAAGGTCCAGCTCGCGCGGCACGTCGTGCGTTCACCGACGGACGGCGTCGTCATCACGCGCATGGTCGAGCCCGGCGACGCCGTCATGAGCGGCTCGAATCTGTTCTTGCTCTCGTCCACAGGTCAGACGCGCTTGCGCGTCGAGCCCGATGAGCGGAGCCTCGCGCTGCTCGCCGTGGGTCAAACGGCGATCGCATCCGCGGAGGCTTTTCCGAACGACAAGTTCGAGGCAAAGGTCGCCTATATTGCGCCCGCCATCGACGCTTCCCGCGGCACCGTGGAGGTCCGCCTCGTGGTCGCGAATCCTCCGGAGTTCCTCCGCCACAATATGACCATCTCCGTCGAGATCACTGTTGCTGAGAAAGAACAGACTCTCACGGTTCCTCGTCAAAGTGTTCTCGCGGAGAAGAGGGAGCCCCACGTCCTCGTCTTCCAAGGAGGCCGCGCCGAGAAGCGCCCTGTCTCTCTCGGCCTGCTCGGAGAAGAGTTCGTCGAGATTCGCGAGGGACTTTCGCCCGAAGACCTCGTCGTCGTGGCGCCACCGGGGACGGTCGCGCCTGGGGAGGCGATGCGGGGTGACGTGGTCGCGCCGCGGGGATAACCATGGACCTTGCCTGGTTTTTGGCGCTCAAGTTCCTAAAGGAATACCGCGCCCAGTCCCTTCTCACGATCTCGGCCGTCGCGGTCGGGGTCTCGGTCATGATCTTCCTCTCCGCGCTCATCAGCGGCCTCCAGGGGAGCCTGATCCGTCAGACTCTCGGTAGCCAAGCGCACATCACCGTGCAGCCCGCCGAAGAGGTCGCTCGGCCTCAGCTCGAGGGACCGGGCCTCATGCGCCGCATCGAACAGCCGGAGCAGCGGTTCCTCTCGATCGAAGGCTGGCAGAGCACGAGCAATCGGCTGCGGCGTGACCCGGGGGTCGTCGAGGTGGCCGCGGGAGTTTCGGGCAACGCCTCGGCCCTTCGCGGCAGCGCTGAGCGACCCGTGATCGTCTACGGCTTCGATCCTGATGAGTTCAATCGCGTCATCGACGTGCGCTCGCGCGTCGTCGCCGGTCGTCATGAGCCGAGCGGCTCGGAGGTCTTGATCGGCGTCGAGCTCGCTCGAGATCTCGGGATCGGCGTCGGGGATCAGGTTCGCTTGCGCACCCAGACAGCTTCGGAGACCCTCGTCACCGTCGCGGGCCTCTTCGATCTCGGCAGCCAACAGGTCAATCAACGCTGGGCGATCCTGAGCTTGCGCGGGGCGCAATCGCTGCTGGCTCTGCCTGGGGGCGCGAACATTTTTTTCATCCGCGTGCACAAGATCTTCGACGCTGAGAAGATCGCTCAGCGCATGGAGGCGCAGACCGGGCTGCTCGTCGACTCCTGGATGAAGACGAATCAACAGCTCCTCGTCGCGCTCAAGAGCCAATCGAGCTCCAGCTACACGATCCAGTTCTTCGTCTTCCTCGCCGTTGCCATGGGTATCGCTTCGGTGCTCGTGGTCTCCGTCGTTCAGCGTACGCGCGAGATCGGCATCTTGCGCGCCATGGGCATCAAACGTTCCACGATCTTCATGCTCTTCGTCATGCAAGGAGCGGTGATCGGCCTCTCGGGTTCGATCGTGGGGGCCTTCATGGGCTCAGGGCTCGCGAGCATGTTCGCGCGCATCGCCAAGGCGCCCGACGGGTCGCCGACGTTCCCGGTCGACCTCACCCCGAACCTCTTCCTCGCCGCGGCCGGTGCGGCGACGATCACTGGTATGCCGGCGCGGCGCGCGGCCCGACTCGATCCGGTGGAGGCGATTCGCCATGCCTGAGGTCGAAGACACTTCGCCGCCGCTCCTCGAGCTGCGCGATCTGCGCAAGAGCTACGGGGACAAGATCAAGACCGAGGTCCTCCACGGCATCAACCTGTCTTTTGGGTCCGGTGAGTTCACCGCCATCATTGGCCCTTCCGGCTCCGGGAAGAGCACGCTCCTGAACCAAATTGGGCTCTTGGATCGGCCGACCTCGGGCAGCGTGCTCGTCCAAGGGAAGAAGACCGAAGACCTCTCGGAGGAAGAGCTCACGACTCTGCGCGGGCGCACCCTCGGCTTCATCTTTCAGTTCCATCATCTGATCAGCGCGCTCACCGTGACCGAAAACGTCCTCATGCCTCTCTGGCTGAGTGGACTCCGGGATCGGGAGGTCGCCGAAAAGGCGGCGAAAGAAGCCTTGGCCCACGTCGGACTCGAGGAGAAGGCCCACGTGCGCGCCGACGAGCTCTCAGGCGGACAACAGCAGCGCGTCGCGATCGCTCGCGCTCTCATCCACCACCCGGCGATCATTCTCGCGGACGAACCGACGGGGAACCTCGACTCGAAAACGGCGGACAGCGTGTTCAGCTTGATGCGCAGGTTCAACGCCGAGCTCGGGACGACCTTCCTGATCGTCACCCACGATCCGCGGATGGCCGAGCGCTGCGACCGGGTCATTCGCATCGAAGACGGGGTCGTCGCGTCTGATTCCTGGAGACCGAAGGGCGGCTAGGGGCTCCGGAGCCGACAGCGGGCGGTCCGCAGAGGGCGTCCGGGGGGCTCCGAGAGGGCGCGAAATTTGCGGTCCGGGCGCTGAATGAGGTGGCGGTGCGGCGTTCGGCGAGGGAGCACGGGCGAGGGCGGTGCCGTAAGGGGAGGGAGCGCCCTCAGGACTTTCGGTCGGCGCTTCGGTAAACAAAAACAAGCGGTGCGACTATGGATGATGGCGAGTTGAACCTTGGTTCTCTGCGCAACCCTTACCTGACGGAGGCCTACTTTCAGCAGCTCCTCCAGAAGGCAGTTGTCGCTGGGGCCAGGGATGTGCACCTCAAGGTCGGTCAACCGCCGGGCGCACGCGTCCGCTCCGATCTGATCTTCTTCCGCCTCGATCCGCTCACCCCCGAGAACACCGAGGCCTGCGCTCGCCACCTCATCTACGATCAAGCCGTCCTCGATAACCTGCGCACTCTCAAAGAGTACGACACCTCCTACGAAGTCCCGGGCCTCGGTCGCTTCCGCGTCAACATCTATCGCCAGCGTTCGAGCCTGGCGATCGTGATGCGCGTGGTGCCAGACCAAGTGCCGACGCTGGAAGAGCTCGGCGCGCCCCAGGTCTGCAAGATGCTGGCTGAAAAAGAGCGCGGCATGGTGCTCTGCGTGGGCGCGGCCGGAAACGGCAAGAGCAGCACGCTCGCGGCCATGATCGGCTATATGAACCAGAACCTGTCGCGGCACATCGTGACCATCGAAGATCCGATCGAGTTCGTGCACCGCGATCAGAAGTGCTCGGTGAGTCAAAGGGAGGTCGGCCACGACACGAAGAGCTTCGCGAGCGCACTTCGCGCGGCCCTGCGCCAAGATCCGGACGTGATCCACGTCGGCGAGATCCGCGATCAGGAGACGATGAAGATCGCTCTCGAGGCGGCGGAGACGGGCCACCTCGTGCTCTCGACTCTGCACACTCCAGACGTCGCGCGCACCATGAACCGCGTCATGTCCCTCATGGAGGAACAAGGCTCGGACGTTCGAGAGCGACTCGGCGACGCCCTCCAGGGCATCATCGCCCAGCGCCTGCTCCCCCGGGCCGAGGGGAAGGGGGTCGCCCTCGCCGCCGAGGTGCTCATCGCGACAGGCTCAGTGAAAGAGTCGATCCGCAGGCCCCAGGGGAACCCCTCCCTGAAGGAGCTGATGACCGGGGGCGCCGATATGTACGGCATGCAAACCTTCGAGATGGCGATTCGCCAGCTCGCCGGGCGCCGGATCATCAGCGCCGAGGTGGCCAAGGCAGCCCTCTCCGGCTAAGACCCGGGCCCCATGAACGCCCCCCTGAATCCAGGATCGCCCGCCGAAGGCGGCGTCATCCGGCACGATTGGACCCTCGAAGAGGCGCGCGCTCTTTATGATCTGCCGCTCTTCGAGCTCGTGGACCGC
>Ga0182837_1018_pt1 | contig 40446 bp, 39 predicted proteins | sample Passage237B_FD_121822 | JGI IMG/M metagenome (GOLD analysis project Ga0182837, IMG submission 121822) | reverse complement strand
ACGGGGGAGAGGCTCAGAGGCCGAGCGTCTTGCGCACTTTCGCGGTGACGTCGTCGATCTTGAAGGGCTTCGTGATGTAGTGGCGAGCGCCGGCTTGGATGCCTTTGATGGTGTCGCTCGCGTTGTCCCGGGCTGTGAGGAAAATGATAGGAACGGTGCGCAGGCCCGGAATATTTCGTGCTTGTGCGGCGACGGCGAACCCATCGAGTCCAGGCATCATCACATCGAGGATCATGAGATCGGGATGGATCTGTTCGGCGAGCTGGAGCGCGGCGCGCCCGTCGCTCGTGGTGGCGACGTCGAACTCGTAGCCGAGGATCCGCTCGAGGAGACGGCTGATGGCGGGATCGTCATCGGCGATCAGGATCCGCTTACGCGCGGCCGTTCTCTCGGAGGGGGCGCTGGACATGAGGAAGGAAGGCTCCTGGGCGGGCGAAAGCTCGCGCCCTCATAACCCCAGTTCCTGCCACGCAGCAACCTCGGCGCCAGGAAAATGCGCGGCTTTCCTATCGCCGGAGCGCGTTCCCCTTGAACCTCGCGCAGCCTCCTGGGATGTACCAGGGAAAGAGCCGCCATGCGTCGCATATTGTACATCGAGGATGATCCCGCGAGCCGTCTGCTCGTCCGCAAGCTCTTGACCCCGGCCGGCTTTGAGGTCGTCGACGCGACCGACGGCATCGATGGTATCAAGAAGGCGCAAAGAGGATCCTTCGATCTGATCCTCGTCGACATCGCGATCCCCGGACTCGATGGCTACGAGGTGACGCTGCGTTTGCGCTCGCTGCCCTCCCTCAAGGACGTGCCGATCATCGCGGTCACCGCCGAAGGGAGCCGAAACACCAGCCTTTCCGTCGGTTGCACGGGCTTCATGCAGAAGCCGATCAACGCGCGCACCTTCGTCGACGTCGTCGAGTCCTACCTCGGCGGCAAGCGCGAGGGGTTGAACGCAGAAGAGTCCGGGGAACACCTGCGGCAGCAGAGCCAAAGGATCGTGGGCCACCTGGAGCAGAAGGTCGCCGAGCTCTCCCAGGCCAACGAGCGGCTCATCGAGCTCGACCAGGCCCGCAAGGAGTTTTATCGAAACATCTCCCACGAGCTCTCGACCCCCATGACCCCGATCGTCGGCTACGCGAAGCTCTTGCTCGACGAGGAGCTCGGAACGCTCACCCCGGCACAGCAGAAGGCGCTGCGCTCCCTGAGCCAATGTGTCGATCGGTTGCGCGGGCTCATCGATAACTTGCTCGATGTGACCGGTCTCGAGACGGGCAAGTTGAAGTTCCATAGCTCCCCCTTGGACCTGCTGCAGGTGCTGCGGGAAGCGGAGCAGGAGACCCTCGAGCTGCGCCGCAAGAAGTCCCAGACCCTCATCGAAGACATCCCGGGGGCGGCGGCGTTCCCTTTGCGGGGCGATGGTCCGCGGCTCGGGCGCGCCCTTTCGCAGCTGCTCGAAAACGCGAGCAAGTTTAGTCCGTCGGGCGGACGCATTGGGCTCTTGGTTCAGCCTTTCGGATCCGGGGTCGAGATCATCGTCGCCGACGAGGGCGCGGGCATCGCCGAGCCTTACCGAGAGCGCATTTTTGAGCCATTTTTCCAGATCGATGGGACCCCGACCCGCGCTCAGGGCGGAACCGGGGTCGGGCTCGCGCTCGTGCGCGGGGTCGCGCGAGGGCACGGCGGAGACATCTCCTTCTCTCCCAATCCCATCACGATCGGCGGCGTCGAGTTCAAAGGGGCGGTCTTCCGCCTCGAGCTGCCGGGTCCGGACGCCACCTCGCGTCCGCCTGCCGCGCCATGAACCGCTACCTCGACTGGAACGCGACGACGCCGCCCTCGGGGGGGGTGCTCGAGGCGATGGCGGCGGCGCGGGAGGTCGCCTGGGGGAATCCGTCGAGCGTTCATGGGCACGGGCGGCAGGCCCGAAAGCTCCTCGAGAGCGCCCGCGAGACGGCCGCGGGGGTGCTCGGGGTGCATCCGCGGGATGTCCTTTTCACCGGGAGCGCCACCGAAGCGAACCATCTGGCCCTCTCAGGGGCGAGTTCGATTGTCACCTCCTGGCTCGAGCACCCCTCGGTCAGCAAGATGGCCGAAGAGTACCGCGCCCGCGGTCGGCCCGTTCGCTTCGTCCCGGCGCGCCCGGACGGCACCATCGAGCTCGAGGCGGTCCGAGCGGCCTTCGAAGAGCTCAAGGAGACCGGAGAGCTCGGCGGCCGACCGCTCCTGGCTCTCTTGGCGGCAAGCCACGAGACGGGCGTCCTCCAGCCCCTCGAGGGGGCCCGGGCCCTCTGTGACGAGCTCGGGGTCGAGCTCCACGTCGACGCGGTCCAGCTCCTCGGCCGGGGCCCCCACAACGAGTCCCTCGCCTGCGCCGACAGTCTGTCCATCGCTGCCCATAAGATCCGGGGCCCCAAGGGGATTGGCGTCTTCGCCTTTCGCTGCGGGCGTGCGCCCGTGCCGCTCGGGCGCGGCGGGGCTCAGGAGCGCGGGCTCCGCCCCGGGACTCAGGACGCGGCGCTCGCCGCGGGCTTCGAGCGAGCGCTCCGCGAGCTCGAGGAGCTCCGGGCCGGCTTCGCTCGGGCGGAGGCCGCGCGGGGGCTTCTAGAAGCGGGGGTCCGGGAGCTCGGCGGAACTGTGCACGGCGCGGAGGTCCCGCGTCTCCCCCACGTCTCGAACTTTCGGCTTCCGGGTTGGCAGGGGGACGAGCTCGTGGCCGCCCTCGACCTTCGAGGCTGGTCGGTCTCGAGCGGGAGCGCCTGTTCGGCGGGCACCGCGGAGCCGTCTCCGGGCATCGAGGCTATGCTCGGACGAGAGGCGGCGCGGGGGGCGCTTCGGGTCAGTTTCGGGCCGGACGCGAACCTCAGGGACGCTGAACAAATACTCAACGAGCTCCGGAAGCTAGCGGGGGCCGGGTGAAGAAAAACTTGAAGGGTTACCTGGCAACTGATTGAATTCTCTTAGAAATTTCTTCTTATATTTTGGCGAGCGCGCGTTCTATTGAATGGAGCGCGCGGGGGCCCGGGCGGGACGCCACGGGATGACCTGGAGATGCGGCGTCCGGCGGGGGGGCGGGGAGTGTACCCGGGACGTCAACGGGCGGCGGTGGGTGGGAGGCGGGCCGAAGGCCCGCCGGCGGCGCCGAGTGAAGGGGCGTCTGGGAGAGCGCCGGAGGCGCCGGGGGCGCCCGGGGCGCGGGGAGTGTACGTCGACTCAAAAAGGGGCATCGGCGTTCCGCCGGGGGCGCCCGGGGGGCGGGGAGTGTACCCGGGGACGTCGACGGGCGACGGTGGGGGTGGGAGGCGGGCCGAAGGCCCGCCGGCGGCGCCGAGTGAAGGGGCGTCTGGGAGAGCGCCGGAGGCGCCGGGGGCGCCCGGGGCGCGGGGAGTGTACATCGAGCGACGTGACCTCAAGAAGCCCCGAAACGGGGGCGCCCGGGGCGCGGGGAGCGTACCCGGGGCGTCGACGGGCGACGGTGAGTTGGGTGGTTCGGAGGGAGGCGGGCCGAAGGCCCGCCGGCGGCGCCGAGTGAAGGGGCGTCCGGGGGAGAGCGTCCGGTGGGGGCCCCCCGAGGAGGCGGGGGGAGGAGGGCACTCGCCGTGGGGGCTTGGCCGAGGGCAGGGGAGCCCGGCGACTCCAAGAAGGGAAGAAAGGGGGCTTTCTTGGCGTACGAGTGAGGTTGGGGTGAGGTCTGCGGCTTAGGACCTTCGGGCCATGGCCGCCAGGTAGAGGGCGACGCCGGCGGCGACGGAGGCGTTCAGGGATTGGACCGCGCCGCTCGAAGTGAGGCGGGCAAAGTGTGTACAAGCCTTGCGGGTGGCCCGCTGCAGGCCCGCCTCTTCACTGCCAATCACGAGGACCGTGGGCCCGCTCATTGGGACGTTTTCGAGGGCCAAGTCTCCGTCGGGGACGAGGCCAACGATGGTCGCGCCGCGGGCCCGAGCATCGACAAGGAAGGCGGGGAGCGAGCGGACACGGCAGAGCCGGGCGTGTTCGACCGCGCCGGCCGAGGCTCGGAAGGTCGCGGGAGTGAGGGGAGCCGAGGCGTTCTCTCCGAAGACGACGGGGGCGCGGGCGATCCCCACGGCGCTCCGGATCACGGCGCCGAAGTTCTGGGGGTCGACGACGCCATCGAGGGCGAGCGCCAGGAGCTCAGGGTCATCGAGCAGAGCCTCGGGGGCGATGAGCTCGAGCTCCGGGGCCCAGGCCAGCACTCCCTGATGCCGCCCGCTGCCGCCGATGCGGTCGAGCTCCCCGCGCGGTGCGCTCTCGACGCGCACTCCGTGGTCGGCGGCGAAGCGGCCGAGGGCGGCGAGGCGCGGGTTCGGGTCGTGTTCAATGAGGACGAAGCCGAGCTGGGAGCCGTGCACAGCGATCGCCTCGCGCACCGGGTTCTGACCCAAGATCAGGCGAGGCGCGCCCGGGGGGCCACTCGGGCCATCGGGCTTCTTCGGCCGAGCGGCGCCGCGGCCCGGACCAGGGCGATTAGGCCTCGGCACGGGGCGTCTCGAGGGCCCCGCGCATTTCGCGCAGGATGCCTTGGGCGGCCTGGATGGGGTCGGCTGCGTCGCGGATCGGGCGGCCGACCACGAGCAGATCGGAACCGGCGAGGAGCGCATCCCGGGGATTGGCGACGCGCTTCTGGTCGCCGACGTCGCTCCCTGTCGGACGGATTCCGGGGGTGCAGAGGAGCATCGACGGACCGACGACGGCGCGGATCTCGCGGACCTCCTGGGCCGAGCACACCAGGCCCGCGAGTCCCGCTTCCTTGGCGAGCAGGGCGAGGCGCTCCGCCTGGGCGCGGGGATCGGCGCGGTAGCCGATGCGCTCGAGATCTTGAGCGTCGAGAGAAGTCAGGACCGTGACCGCGAGGAGCTTCAGGTGACCGCCTTCTTTTTCGGCGCGGGCCTGTGCTCGCTCGAGCATGCGCGGCCCACCGGAGGCGTGCAGCGTCAGGTAGGTCACCCCGAGCTGGGCGGCGGAGGCGACGGCTCGGTCGACGGTCTCGGCGATGTCATGGAGCTTCAGATCGAGGAAGATCTGAGCTCCTTGAGCGCGGAGCGTGCGCACGATCTGAGGACCGCCGCGGATGAAGAGCTCGAGGCCGACCTTCAGACACCCGACATACGGACCGATCTCCCGGCCGCGCGTCTCCGCTTCGCCGGGGCTGTCATAGTCGAGCGCGAAGATCAGCCGTTTTCTGGCTTCTTCCAACGCACTCTCTCCCTGAGAGCTCACAGGTTCCCGCACATCGGATCGCCCGGAGCGCAATCCGGACCGGAGGGACGCGGCTTCGCGGCGGGGGCGCTCGAGCTGCCCGTCGAGCGCGGCTTCGACGCGGCGGCGCCCGTGCTGCGGGTCTCCTTCACGTCCTGGCCCGCCTTCTCGGCAGCGGCCTTTGCCTTGCGGAGCTCTTCTTCGAGCTTGGCCTTTTCGGCTTCGCCGAGCGAAGCGGTATTTTCGAGCTTCGACTGCAGCTCGCGCACGTTGCGATCCGCTTCGGCCTTGGCGGCTTCCAGCTGTGCCAAGAGAGCGGCCTGCTTCCTTTCGGCCTCGGCCTGCGCGGAGGAGAAGTAGGAGAAGGCACCGATGCCGCCGAGGATGAGCACGGCGATCGAGCCGGCGACCATCAGCTTCAGCTTCTTCTTGCTCTTGTCCTGCTGGATGGCGGCGAGCTGCGCCTCATGGGACTGCTGCTGAGCGAGCTGTTCCATGCGCGCCTTGTGCTCCATCTCCATGCGCGCCTTGTCGATTTCGGCCTGGCGAGCGGCCTCGATGCGCGCTTCTTCCTCGCGACGACGGAGCTCCTCCGCGCGGCGGGCTTCTTCAGCGGCGCGCAGGCGGGCCTCTTCCTCTTCGCGCTGGCGGCGGGCTTCCTCCTCGGCTTTCGCGCGAGCTTCGGCCTCCCGGCGGGCTTTTTCAGCCTCTTCTTCGGCGATGCGTCCTTCCTCCAGGGTCATCAATTCCTGGAGCGAGAACAGTACGGAGCTTTCTTCCTTTTCAGCCATGATCTGTAGGGGGGAGCGGAGGGGGGACCGGTAGAGCCGGCCGGGAAGTATCAACTAGACTGGAACAGCGTCAAGCACTCTCGTAAAGAGGGCACCTTCGTGTTGCCTCATTTTCGGTGGGTTCGGTGACCACAGGGACTTGGACGTGCGAGGGGGCGCAGAAGATCTCGAGCGAAGATCAGTCCTTCCAGAGAATCTTCCACGGATTTTGTTTCAAGTCTCGTACGAGCTCCTGCAAATCGTCATAAAGCGCTTCATCCATCAAGAGCGCCCCGGCGCTGCCTTTGCCGGCCTTGATCTCCGAAACGATGCTCTGGGCGTCGTTTGCCACGGATTTGGCCGTCGTCAGCAGGGCTTTGGTGTCCTTTGCGGCGACGCGGATGGTCTCGAGCTGCTCCGGCTCGGCCAGGACGCTGACAACGGCGCTCCCATCTTTCAGCACAGTGCGCGTGTCCTTCAGCATCGGCTCTAGGTTTTCGTCGAGGACGCGGGTGATGTTGTCGAGGCGAGTCAGGATGCGCTCGATGCGCGGGCCGTCGACGTACTGCGTCCGAACGGCGGCGAGGAGCTCTTCGCTGTGGGCTGCGATCGAGTCGGCCCGCTTCAGGAGAAGGTCGACCTCTTCTTTTCGATCGCCGAGCAGCGCAGCGGTGCCCTTGAGGGTCTGATGCAGAGCGTCGATGGTCTCGCCGATCTGTTTCTCGCGGCCGACGGCGCCTTCATAGGCGCGGTGCATTAGTTCGTAACCTTCCCCGAGCAGCTGATCGATGCGGGGCGGGGAGACGCCGAGCACTGTCGCGTCGGAAGGGAGCACCGGGAGCGAAGGCGTTCCGGGTTCAATGGCGAGGTGCATCTCGCCGAGCACCCCTTGAGCGGTGATGAAGAAGACCGCATCCTCGTGGATCACGTTTTTGTAGTTGGCGTCGATGGCGGCGACCACGCGCACCGGAGGCGCCTTTTGTCCTGTGCGCGGGCTGATTTGATCGCCTCGGAACTCGATGGCCTGGACGCGGCCCACGCGGATGCCCGCGATGCGCACCGGTGAGCCGGACTGCAGACCGCCGGGGTTCTCGAATTCGACGAAGATGCGGTGGCTCGGCTGCAAACTGAGCCCTCCCATCATGACGACGAAACCCACGAGCAGGACGACGGACAGCGCCATCAACCCGCCCACTTTCATTTCCATCGATCGTTCGCTCATGTCGTCTCGAGGGGGCCTTCCGGTTTGCCGTGGATGAACTGCCCTACGACGGGATCGGTCGACCCGAGCAAGTCCTCTTGCGTGCCGCTCGCAAGAACTTTCCCTTTGTAGAGCATCGTCACCCGGTGTGCGATGCCAAAAATGCTCGGCAGATCGTGGGACACCACGATGCAGCCCACGCCTCGCTTCTCGGCCAGCTCGGCGATCAGCGCGTCGACGCGGCGGGCGCTCAGGGGGTCGAGGCTGGTCGTCGGTTCGTCGAACAGCATGTACTCGGGCTCGAGGGCCAAAGCGCGGGCAACGGCGACCGATTTTCTCATGCCGTCCCCGAGCCGCACCGGCAGCGCCGTCGCATAGTCGGCCATCCCGACCTCCTCGAGCAGGCTCCGAGCCCGAGCGAGCGCCGCTTTTTCGCTGAGGTCTGTGTGTTTGAGGAGAGGTAGACTCACGTTCTCCTCACACGTCATGGAGTCGAAGAGCGTCGCGTGCTGGAGCACGAGCGCGCACTTCTTTCGGATCGGATAGAACTGTTTTTCGGTGAAATGGGTCACGTCGACGCCATCGACCAGGACCTGGCCTCGGTCCGGCCGGAGCAGGCCTACGATGTGCTTCAACAGCACGCTTTTTCCGGCGCCGGAGGTGCCAATCACAAAATGGATCTCGCCTTCTTTGGCGCTGAGATCGACGCCGTCCAAGATGACCTTTTCGCCGAAGCTCTTGTGGATCCCGATGAGCTCGATCAAGACCCCCCCACGATTTCGACGAAGGCGCCGATGATGAAGCCGAGGATGATCACGGCGAGGGACGACTGAACCACTGCGCGGGTCGTCGCGTCGCCGACGCCCCGGGAACCGCCCTCCGCGTAGAGGCCCGCGTGGGAGCTCACGAGCGGCACCGCTGCGCCAAAGACGAGGCTCTTGACGATGCCCATGGCGATGTCGACTCCGTCGACGAAGCGGAAGTCGAGGAAGGTGGTCGGGTTGATTTCGAAGGCGAAATAACCTGTCGCGACGCCCGAGACCACGGCGACCGCCCCGCCGATCAGGGTGATGAGGGGCGTGTAGATGAGGCTCGCGAGCACCCTCGGCAAGACCAAGGTCACGACGGGATCGGCGCCGGAGAGGCGGAGCGCGTCGAGCTGGTCGGTGACGCGCATGCCGCCGATTTCGGCCGCGATCCCCGCGCCGACGCGGGTGGCGAGCATGAGCGCGGTGAGGGTGGCGGCCAGATCCCGCGTCAGGATCTCGAGATAACTCGGGCCAATCGTGGTCATGTCCGGGACCACGCGGGCGGCCTGAATGCCCGCCTGGTAGACCAAAATCGAGCTCACGAAGGCGAGGACCAAGGCGACGAACCCGAGGGAGCGGATGCCGTCCTCGGCGATGCGATCACTGACGCCGCCCCGCTCGAGGCGCGGAAACGCCGCGGTCACCGCGCTCATGGTTCGGAAGATGTTGCCTTCTTCGTCGCTCGGCAGAACGAAGCCGGGCATCGGCCTCTGCACGACGAGCTCCGTCTGTTTCGGGGGGATCGAGGCGCGCCGAATCTCGTCGCGGGTGCGGAGCACCGGTTCGTCCTCAGGTTGACTCATGGTGCGAGCGCCTCCGCGGCAAAAGAAACGAGAGCATCAAAGACGAAGATCATCAGCGCCGAGAGCACGACACTTTGATTCACCGCGCGACCCACCCCGGGCGCGCCGCCCCGGGCGTGCAGGCCGAAGGAGGTGCTCGTAGCGCCGATGATGATCCCGAAGATGAGCGCTTTGAGAGCGCCGTGGAGCACATCCTCAGGGCCGATCAGGCCGCTCACGAGACCGTTCCAAAAAGTCACCGGGTGCACCCCGAGCAGCCCAAATCCGCTGAGAGCCGCGCCGAGGAGCGCGACCGCCATCGACAGCAGCGTGCCGAGGACGGTCGTGAGCACGATGGCGAGGACGCGCGGAGCGACCAGATAGGGCCCGGGATCGACAGCGATCGCGCGCAGACCGTCGACCTGTTCGGTGACCGTGAGCGTGCCGAGCTCGGCGGTGTTGTTGCTCCCGGCGCGTCCGGAAATCATGAGGCCGGTGAGGACGGGGCCGACTTCACGCAGGATGCCAAAACCCGCGCCCCAGCCGAGCAGTCCGTGGGCCCCGAAGCGGGTGATGAGGGGCGCGGATTGGACGACCATGATGCCGCCCACGAACAGCGCCGTGGCGACGATGACGGGGATCGAGCCAACTCCGAGCCGCAAGAGGCTGTCGCGGAGCTGGCGACCGTCGACCTTACCGCGCAAAGTGCCGTCGAAGGTCGTGGCGAGCACGACCCCGAGGCCGCCGAGCCCCTGCAGGAAATCACCGAAGAAGCGGAGAAGTTCCCTCATTTCTTCCTCCAGGAGTCCGGCGGGCTCGGCTCCGACTCACTCGGGGGCGGGGGCGCCTCCGCCCAGGAGTGCCGCGCCGGAGCGCTGCTCGGAGGAGGCACACTTGCGTCGGCTGAGCCGGGGAGCTCGGGGGAGTTCCAAGGGGGGGCGGAGGGTGAAGGCCTCCAAGCGGGCACCTCGGGTTTGGCTTGAGCGAGCACGTGGGCCAAAAGCCCCTCTCCTTGTTGGGGAGCTTCGGGGCGTTTGAGCGTACCAGAGGAGCTGAGCAGTTCGTCGAACGCCGCGACAGAGATCCTCTCGCTCGGCGAGAAGGCGCCGCCCAAAAACTCCCGCACGAAGTCCATGCGCGCGCTCCGCGCTTCGCTGGCGGGCCCTTCGTAAACGACGCGCCCGGCCCGGAACACCGCCACGCGATCGACGGACCCGAGCACACTCGCGACGTCACTCGAGACGACTGCGATCGTCGCGCCCGTTTTTTCTTGCTGCCGCCGGAGGAGCGCGAACGTGCGCGCGGAGGTCACCGGGTCGAGGCCGGCCGCGGGCTCGTCATAAAGGAGATAAGCGGGCCGATGGATCGCGGCGCGCGCGAGTCCCACGCGCCGCTTCTGGCCCCCCGAGAGCCCCTGGACCGCGCGTTCCTCGAAGCCTGCGAGGCCGACCGTTGCGAGCGCTTCGGCGACGCGACTCCGGATCTCGCTCGGATCGCGGACCCCGCGCCGCTTGAGCGGAAAGGCCACGTTCTCTCCGACCGTCAGGTGCTCGAAGAGGGCGATGTTTTGGAAGGCCATTCCGAGCCGCTCCTGCAGCCGCGCCCGCTCGGTGTAACGAGCGCCAACCATCTCCTCGCCTTGGATGCGGATGCTCCCGGCGTCCGGCTCGATGAGTCCTGCGATGGCCCTGAGCGTGAGGCTCTTGCCCGAAGCGGGCGGCCCCACGATGCCGAGGATCGTCCCATCGGGCACCGTGAGCGCGACCCCTCGCAGCGCAGGCAGATCGAAGGACTTATAGAGGCGCTCTACCGAGATCACTTGGCGTCCTGCCAGCTTATACGCGGTTGTCCGCGGGCCGCGAGATTCCGGACAAGACGGCCCCGCGCCGCGGGACTTCAGGGGCGGGCGCCCCGAGCCTCAGAACTTGGTTCGGGTGATGTCGAGCTTCGGGTGGCTCGGGAAGCTCATCGCCCGCACTCGGCTCGCAATGCAGGACTGGATCTGCGGATTGCGCGGGGTGGTCGTCACCGTGACGCCGACAGCGCGGCCATTTTGGATGGCCGCGCACACGTTGACGCCCATGCTATCGGGGACTCCACAGCTATTGAGGTACGCTCCGTGCCCGAGGATGGCCTGGAATTGGCCTGCGGTGAGATCCGCCTGGCCGCCCTTGGCGCCGATCTTCATCTCCTCGACGTAGGCGTTTTGGGCTGCTTCACAGCTCATGCCGCCCGAGAGCTGGGGGATGCCTCCGACGGAGCCGGTGACCCGGCCGACGCCGCCGCCCACGGACTTTTTCTTGACGAGGCCCGCGTCTGACTCGACGTTCGCCGCGGTTTCTTCGACGACCGCGACGGCATCGCTCTTCTGACCGCGTTTGGTCAGGATGAACACGACGGCGGCGGCCCCGAGCAGCCCGAGGGCGATCACACCGATCAGCGCTTTGCCGCGGAGGCTGCGCGACTCCTGGACTACGGCCTGAGCGATCGCCGCCTTTTCGGCTTTTTCGTGGCGATGGAGCCGCGCGTGACGCGCGAAGGGAGCGAAGTCGGGGTGATCTTTGATCGCGATCGGCTCGTGAGCGCCGATGCGGAGAAGGTCCTCCTCCTCGAAGGTGTGGCTCGCGATCTGCTGTAGGAGCTCGACGGCGCGGAAGGGGCCATGATCCATGCCGCTCTTCACGACGACATAGCGGGGCGCGGGATCGGCCTCCAGCCGCATCTTGATCGCGTGGAGCTCGTCGGCCGTCTGGGCCATGGGGATCGCTCCGGGGATCGGAGCGGGACCGGGCGAGGGGGGCCGGGGAGCTTCTGCGCCCATTCCGGGACCGGGCTTCGGCATGAGCGACATCGACACGTCGATCTCGATCGAGTGCTGCATGGGGCGGATGGCGGGCGCAGCAGGGGCCTCGGGGCCGAGGGAGAAGTGGATCTGAGGCGCGGAGAAGTGGGCGGAGCCCACTCCTGGCCCGGGGGAGGTGATCACGGGAGCGGGCGCTTCAGGCGCCGCCGCTCGGGGAGCGGCGGCGGCCGGAGCGCGCGAGACCTGTTGGTGGATCTGGTAGAGGGCCTGGGCCAGCGCGTGGAGGTCGTCGGGGCGCGCGGCGGGATCGCTTGCGAGGGCGAAGGAGAGGGCCTGATCGAGCTCAGGCGGGGTTCCCGGCGCGACCTGAGACAGGGGCCGCATGCCCGGACCGACGCTCTGCAGGGAAAGGAGCTCGTAGAGGATGGCCCCGACGCTGTAGACCGAGGCCCGGGCGGATCCGGGGAGCCGGCCCTGGGACTCGGGGGGGAGACAGGCGAGGTCCCGGGGATCTGTCGGCGGCTGGGCCGAAGCGGGCCCGGCGTGGAAGAGCTGGTCCTGGCCGAAATACAGAGCGCTCGGGTAGACGAAGAACGTGTAGCCGGCGCGATGTTGCTCGGCGAGCTCGGCCGCCAGCGCTCCCGCGATGGGGAGGGCCTCCTCGAGGCTCGCGGGCTGCCCCTGGGCGCGCCTAGTTTCGATGAGAGTGCGGAGGGTGGGTTCAGAGGTCGAGGACATGAGCGAAACGCCAAACGGCTGGCCGGGGTACTTCCGAAGGCCGGGGGGATGGCCGCTCGCTTTTGTGGCCGATCCCGTCTCGAAACACCGCGGTGAACGCCTTCCTATCAAAATCGTGGCGCCGTTGCTACAGTGAGGGTGAAAGTGATAGCGTCGAACTAGCCAATGGATGCGCGACAGCTGGATGCCCTTGCGAAAAGATTAGGTCAGGACCCCGGAGACGCGGAGGCCCTCAGCGCGGCGTACGAGCATGGGCAGACCGATCCTCGTGGCTACGCGGTATTTTTGGAGAAAGCCGGCGCTACCTCGACGGATCCTGCGAGCGGAGCCCATTGGTACGTCGAAGCTTCTCAGGTCTGGCTCACGAGTCTGAACGACGCCCATCGCGCTGTGCGGGCGCTCATGTCCGCCGTCGAGAAGGACCCGACCCACGAGGTCGCCGCCGAGAAACTCGCCGGGATTTACCGGGAAAAAGGCGATTTGAAGGGAGTTTTGGCGCTGCTCGATCGGCGCGCCAAGCTCATTGAGAAATTACTCCCGACGCGGCCGGACCTGCTCGACGTCGCCTCCGCGGTGCTGATTGAGCTCGCTCGAGTGCAGTCGGAGGAGCTCGGGCGCCCCGATGGGGCGCTCATTGCTTACAAACGGGCGATCGCCCTGAACCCGGGTGACTCATATTCGATCTACATGGCGCGCGAGCTGCTCAAGGCCGCGGGCAAGTGGAGCGAAGCGCTACCCCTCTTCGCCGCCGAGCAAAAACTGCTCGAAAATGACCCGGAGCGCTCTTACGCCCTGTACCTCGACGAGGTGGAGGTGTGCCGGAGCGCCGGGGACACCCTCGGCCTCCAGAAGGCTCTCCGCAAGGCGCTCGCGATCGATGCCAGCGATCCCGGCCTCAAACAGCAGCTCGGCGCCGCGATTCTCGAGCGGATCCAGGCGGGCGACCGTGTGCCTGCGGAGGAGGCCGCGGAGGCTTGTGATTTGTTTGTGAGCCTGGCGGAGATGTACGACGGCGAGTACGGCATTTCCTACGCGACGTGCGCGCTCGGCTGCGACGCGGGCAATGACCGCGCGCTGCAGCTCGCCATCTTCTACGCCGACTCCCTCTCGCGGCGCGACGAGCTCGCTCCTTTTGCGGCAGGCTATCTGACGAAAAACCCGGATGGAGCCGTGGCTCGTGAGGCGCGCGAGGTCCTACGCGGGGTGCTCGAGACGACCTTCGACGAGAGTTACATCACAGCGCTTCGCCCCTCGAAGGGCGCGACGGAAGAGGAGCGCGCCGAAGCCCTGGCAACGATCGGCAAAGCCTATATTGCCCACGCCAAGAAGTCCGAAGGTGAGCGCTCCTTCCGCGAGGCGCTCGCGTCGAACCCGGCCCAGCCGGACGCTCTCGAGTACCTGACGGCGACCTACAAGTCCCAGGGGAAACACCGAGATCTCTACGAGCTCTACTCACGCGCGGCGCGCTCCGAGGGCGCATCTCTGACGGATCGAGCCGCTTGGCTCGAAGAAGCTGCGGCTCTGGCCGATGGCCCGCTCCACGACGTGGCGGCGGCGATCGAGGCGCGAAGGCAGCTCGTTCTGCTCGACCCGTCCGACGAGAGCGCTGCGGATCAGCTCGAAGCGACCCTGTCCGAAGCGAAGAAGTGGGACGAGCTCGCAGAGCTCGTGGCCCGACGCGCGGAGGTCGCGACGGACATCGAACTGCGCCTGAGCCGGCTCCGAAAGCTCATTGTCCTGCAAAGGGACAAGCGAGGCGACAAACGCGGGCTCGCCCTCGCGCTCTCGAGCCTGGCTCGTCTCGAGCCGGACGAACCGGAACACGCCGAGCAAGCGACCGAGGCCTATCGGGCCGTCGACGAAAAAGACGCGCCGATCGCCCTGCTCGAGGAGCTCCGTCGGCAGATTGCGCCCTCTGAGACGAGCGCCCGTTATAGCCGCCTGCTCGGAGAGCTCTACGTCGAGAAGAACGAGGCCCTCCTCGCAGGAAGCGCCTTTGCGGAGGCCGCGGACTTGCTCGCTGATAGCTCTTTGTGGGCGAAGGCGGAGGCGGAGTTTGAGCGCGCCGGAGACCGCGAGCAAGCGGCGAGGGCAGCGCGCGCGCGGGCCGACCTCGCCAAAGATCCGGTCGAGAGAGCGAACCTCCTCAGGTCCGAAGCGCATCACCGCGCGGCTCTCGGGGACGTCCAGGGGGCGACCGATTGTCTACTGGAGGCGGTGCGTACCGCTCCCGGTCAGAAGGAGCTCGCCGACGAGCTCGAGGCTCGGTACCGCGAATACGGTCAAATCGACGCGGTGGCACGGCTCCTGCTCGAGCTCGCCGAGGCCCATGAAAATCAGAGCCGCAGAGCGGAGCTGCTCCGTCGCGCCGCCGAGGTGCTCAAGACCGAACTCAAAGACGACGAGGGGATGCGCCAAGCGCTCATCCTCCTCCTCGAGAGCGAGGAAGATCCCGAGGCGCTCAGGGTGCTGGCTGACGACGCAGAGTCGCTCGGGGATCTCTCGGGAGCCCTCAGCTATCTGGCTCGTCTCGAAGCCCTTTCCGAGGGACCCGAGCTCCGCGCCCTGGCCCATCGTTCGGCGCGCCTCATGCAAGAGCTCGGCGACGACGCCGGAGCCCTCAGCCGCTATGATATCGCCCTCGAAGTCGATCCTGACGATATCGAGGCCCTGACCCAAAAGGCCGAGCTCGAGCTCAAGCTCGGCGACCCCGCCGCAAGCGCCAAGAGCTACAAAACGCTCACAGAAAAGACGACCGGCGCCGTGCGGCTCGAACACGCACGCAAGCTCTCGGTCTTGCTCGAAGATGAGCTCGGCGACGCCGAAGGCGCCGTGAGGGCGCTCGAGATCGTGATCGAGCTCGACAAAGACGATCTCGGCGCGGTTGAACGCATCGCCGCTCTCTCGGAGCGGCTCGGCAATTGGGCCGCGTTTGCTGGTTACCAGGCGCAGCTCGTCGAGTTCGAAGGGGATCCCGAAGAGGCCTATCGGATGGCCGAGAAGCTCGCGAACGTCCTGGTCGAGGAGCTCGATCGGAAAAAGGACGCGATGGCGGTCCTTTTGCCCTTCGCGAAAGATGGCGTCGAGGAAGCGCGCACGCGCTACATCAGCCTCGGCGATGAGCTCGGGGTCGTCGGAGAGGTCGCAGAGTCGGTCCGCGCCTGGCTGCCGATGACGCCCCCGGGGCCGAAGCGGAATCACCTCCTGCGCGCCGCCTTTGATCGCTTTGTTGAGGCGGACCGGAAGGCCGATGCGCGAGACCTGGGAGTGGACCTGGCGCGACTCAAGGGGGTCGACCGGGAGGTCGCCGAGAAGCTCGAGTCGATTGCGCTCGAACTTGAGGACGTGGGCGCCCTCCGGGCAGCTTTTGTGGCGCTCGGGCGGGACCTGACTGGCAGCGCACGGGCCGACGAGTTCGTGCGTCAAGCGGAGGTCCTTCACGGCGCGGGTGTGCCGGTGACGGAAGCCATCGTGCACGGCGAGGAGGCGCTCTCGAGCGTCCCCGCGGAGGACGCGGAGCCTTATTTGGCGCGCCTCGCGGCCCTGACGGACGACAAGGCGATCCAGATCACGGTCTATGAAAGGCAGGTCGCGCGAGCCAAGAGCATCGAGGAGCGTCGCTCCGCTCTCTGTCGCGCCGCAGAGGTCGCTCTCGGCCACGAAGAGAACGACAAGGCCCTCGAACTGCTCACCTTGGCCCTCGCGGGCACGACACCGGACGAGGGACTCGACGAGCTGGTCGATGAGGTGCGCGCTCTCGACGAGCGCGCCAAGACGACTGGACTCCGCAGGCTCTTGCTCGACGTGCTCTCGGAGGCAGGCAAGACGCTACGCGACGGCGGCCGGACCCGCGGCCTCCTGCTGCGGCGCGCGGCGCGCCTCGCGTTCTCGGAGCTCAAAGACGCTGAGCGCGCCTTCGAGCTCTTCCGAGGCAGCCTGATCGCGCACGCAGAAGAGGAGACGCTCACGGAACTCGAAGATGTCGCGAGTGACAGTGGGAACCTCAAGGCGGCCAGCGACGTCATCGGTCAGGCCCTCGAAGAGGTTCACGATGCGCCGCTCGTGCGGATGCTGCTCCGCTACCGGCACGGGCTCCGCAAGGATCGTCTGGGAGATGAAGCGGGCGCGGTAGAAGATCTCAAGAAGCTGTACGAGATCTCGCCCGGCGACGCGGAGATCGCCGATCAGCTCGAAACTCACTATCAACTTACGAACGACACTCGTGGTCTCGTGCACCTGTACGAGGACCGGATCCTGCGCAGCCGCGACGCGCTGCTCCGAGCGGAGCTCGCACGCAAGGTCGCGGTCCTTTGGCAAGAAGAGCTCAAGAACCCGCGAGAAACCGCCGATGCCTGGCGTCGGGTGCTGCGCCTGAATCCGTCCGATCTCGAGGCGAAAGAGAACCTCGAGCGCGCTAAGCTCGAGATGCGGAAGATCACCGCGGCGGATCTTGCGAAATCGGAGGAGGCCGAGCGGGCCCGTCTCCGGGAGCTCGAGGCGAAAGAGGCCGAGGAGAGGGCACGAGCCCTCGCCGAGGCTGAGCGCATTCGCAAGGAGAAGGAAGAGCGTCTCCGGGATCGGCTCAAGGACTCGCTCCCGCCGCCCCCGTCGCCTGACGATCTGCCGCCTCCTTCCTCCCAGCTGGAGGCGGAGGAAGCGCCGCTGCCGCCGGGGGTCGAGGAGCCTGCCTCCGACGAGGCAGGTTCCCTGGCCGAGTCCCGGAAGGACGAGTCTCCGAAGGACGAGAGCGAAACTCCGGCCGAGGCAGCGCCTGAGCAGTCCGATGAGCCTCGGGCCGAGGCCGCCTCGGACAAGACTGAATCGGAGCAAGGGGCCCCGACTCAAGACGCTGGCCCCGGGGCGCAGTCGGAGGCCTCCGAGGCCCCCTCCGGTGACGCAGAGACGGCTCCGGCTACGCCTGCATCCAAGGAGCCTGACTCCGCCGAGAGCACGGAAGCAGCCCAGGCGGAACCCGAGAGCGGCGATGCGCCCGGCGCAGAAGCGACCGACGAAGAGCCCCAGGCTGCTCCGACCGCTGACGCGCTCTCGGAGACGTCTCCCGCTCCCGTGGTGGATGCAGAAAAAGGCGGGTTCGAGCCCGTCGAGCCTGCTTCCGAGGTGCCCCTGGTCGGGCGCACGGAAGGCCGCACCGTCGAGCTCAGCCCCGAAGAGGCGCGAAAGCTCATGGACGAGGCCGAGGCCCAGACGGCCGAGAGCTCCGAGGAACAACCGACCCCCACGCGCTCGCTCTCTGCGATTGAAAAAGGCGCGCTCGATTTCACCGGCGAGGATGAGGTCACCGCCCTCCACACGCTCGATCCCGCGCTGTTCGAAGGCGCGACGCCGGAGGAGGGAACGCCCGAGGACACGGACGAAGAGGGGCGCGCTGAGGTCGAGGATCAAGAGCTCTTCGACGCGGATTTCGACGAGGGAACCATCGCCGGCGATGATGCGATCGTGATGCTCGATCCCGGTCCCGGCCCGAGCGTCCCGCCGCCGCTGCCGACCGCGCCCCGTTCGCTGCCGCCGCCGCTGCCCGGCGCTGTGGGCGCAAAGCCTGGAGCTCCCCCGGCGCCCCCCTCGGGCAGCAAGGCGCCGCCTCCCCCGCCACCTCCGAAGACCGGGCGCGCCGCGCCTCCGCTTCCGCCTCCCGGGCGCGGAGCCGATGGCCCAGCGAAACGTCCTCCTCCTCCGCCGCCGCCCGGGGCGAAGAAGGTCTAAGAGAGGGCCGCGAGCGCCCCGAGCACGATCGGGGCGTTCCGGGCGCCGTGGCCGATCGGCAGGTCAAAGAAGATGGGCCTGCCGAGGGGCTCGAGGCGCTCGCGGAGGACATCCTTCACGGGGACTTCGAACTTGCCTGGTGAGCAATCTGTGAACTCGCCGAGCAACAGCGCTTTTACGGAGCTGAGGTGTCCGCCATCGATCAAGGCCGTGAGCATGCGATCGACGCGATAGCTCGTCTCGCTCACGTCCTCGAGCAGGAGGCAGCAACCAGGCGGGACCTTGAGCCGGCCGGACGCCGCTTCGCTGAACAGGATCGTCAAGTTGCCGCCGAAGACGGGCCCGTTGATGCCCCCGGCCTCCGCTGGCACGGGGAGCCTCGTCTCGCCTCGGGCGAGCGCCTCGAAGGTCGCTGTCAGGTCCTGTTCCGGGACGCGCGAGAGGCCGGTCACGTTCGAAGCGTGAAGGCTCGGGATCCCGAGCTCTGCGAGGCGACAGTGGAGCACGGTGGCGTCGGAGAAGCCGACGATCCAGCGGGGCCTCAGGGCGAAACGAGCGAAGGAGAGGCGCGGCAGGATGCGCGCGAGCCCGTAGCCGCCGCGGGCGATCCAGATGGCCCCGAGGTCGGGATCATCGAGGGCCTCTTGGAGCTCCCGGGCGCGCTCGTCATCGGAGCCGGCGAGGAACCCTCGCCGGCGTTCGGCGAGGCGGGGCAGGACGCGCACGTCGTAGCGCTGCCTGAGCAAAGTGAGCCCCGCCTCGAGGAGCGTCGGGTCTGAGGGGCCTGAAGGGGCCACCACGGCGATCCGGGCGCCAGGCTCGAGGGGTGGGGGGAGGCGGGGGACCCTGGCGAGGCCCGAGGGCGCGGCGGAGGAGGTCATGATGAAGATGGCGCGGGCTCCCCGGAGGGCAGCGGGCGGTCCCGCGGAAGCTACGCCGAGCCGCTGCCGTTTTCGAGCTGTCGCGATGCGGGCGCTTCGGACTAGGAATCTAGGCACTTCTCGCTAACCTGGAGAGCTCTCTCGAGTCCGCCCATGAGAAGTTCCCACCCCTTAGCTCGCCTCGCGGACGTCGCGAAGACCACGACTCTCCCCTGGTTTGAGGGGGTTTTGGACGTGGTTCGCAAGAAAACCGAGGATTTTTCGAATTTTCTCCTGGGGGAAGATTTCGAAGAGCGGGTGAACTGGCTGCGCAACCGTTACGACACGCTCGGGGGCGACCCGTTTGGCCTCGATCCCGAGGTCGCCAAGGGCGCGGTCACGGTGCTCTCCTTCTTCCACCGTCTCTACTTCCGCACCGAGAGCTTCGGCCTCGAAAACGTCCCCGAGCAGCGGGCGCTGCTCGTCGCGAACCATTCGGGTCAAATTCCGATCGACGGAGCTATCATCGGAAGCTCACTCTTCCTCGACCATTCGCCGCCCCGCGTGGTGCGGGCCATGATCGAAAAATGGGCAGTGTCCTTGCCTTTCGCGTCGACCTTTTTCAACAAGGTCGGTCAGGTCGTCGGCGTGCCTGAAAATGCTCGACGGCTGCTCGAAATGAACGAGCTGCTCTTGGTGTTCCCCGAAGGGGTGCGCGGGATTTCGAAGCCGTTCTCACAAAGATATCAGCTTCAGGATTTTGGGCTCGGTTTCATGCGTCTCGCCATCGAGACCGGGACCCCGATCGTTCCCGTCGCCGTCGTCGGCGCTGAGGAGCAATACATCAACCTCGGGAACCTGGAGTGGGCGGCGCGGGCCCTGGGCATCCCGGCTTTCCCCGTCGTGCCCCAGATCCTGGTGCCCGGAGGGCAACTGCCGCTCCCGACCAAGTACCGCATCTATTACGGCGAGCCGCTCCGTTTTGGCGGCGATCCTGCGGACGACGATACGGTCCTGCGGGACAAGGTTTGGCTCGTGAAGCAGTGTATTCAGGACATGCTGAATCGCGCGCTCGCGACGCGCACAGGGCTCTTCGTCTGAATGGCGCGCTCGGCGGTCCTCGTCACTGGCATCTGTGGTCGGCTCGGGCACCGGGTCGTGCGTGCGCTGCACCGTGAGCGCCCCGTCATCGGGCTCGATCGCCGCCCATCGTCGGATCTTCCGCAAGACGTCGAGCACATCCAGGCCGATCTGATGCGGAGCGCGACCAGGCAGCTCATCCGCGGCCCAGAGCTCGGCGCCATCGTTCACCTCGGGATCACCCACGATCCCCACGTTCCCAGCGCCGAGCGCCACACCCGAAATCTGCTCTCCCTCGAGAAGCTGTACCGGATGGCGGAGGACTTTGAGATCCCGAAGCTCGTCGTGCTCTCGACGGCCAACGCCTACGGGCCCCGGGCCGGCAACGCGCAATTTCTGACCGAAGATGCGCCGCTGCTTGGGAGCGGGCGCTCGGTGGAGCTCCGGACCCTGGTTGAGCTGGACATGCTCGCCCAGTCCTTCGCCCTTCGTTCCTCGAAGTGCAAAGTTGTCATCCTGCGCCCGGCGAACATCCTCGGCCTCGTAAAAAATGCCGCGAGCAATTACCTCCGGCTGCCGGTGGTTCCGACGCTGCTCGGCTTCGACCCCATGGTCCAAGCGGTCCATGAGGATGACGTCGTGCGAGCCATTTCGCTCGCCCTCAAAGCCGACGTGAGCGGCGTCTTTAATATCGCAGGTCCCCCGCCGATCCATCTGTCCCGGGCGCTTTCGCTGCTCGAAAGGCGCACCGTCGCTGTCCCCCACACAGTGGCCCAGGCCGCCCTCGGTAGCCTGTTCGCGGCCCGAGTGACGCGCTTTGAGAGCACGGAGCTCGACTTCATTCGTTATGTTTGCATGATTGATGACTCGCGGGCCCGTCGTTTGCTCGGCTACGAGCCGGCTTGTGACTTGAAGGAGACGCTCTTGGCGGTCGATCGGGAGAGGTGGGTCGGATGAGGACGAGTGAGTGGATGACGGCCGTGGCGCTCGGTCTGTGGGGACTCGGCTGCGGTGGTGCTCAGGCTCCGGCCGAGCGAGCTCGTTATGAGCCGCCGCCGGCCTTGCCGCCCTATGAGCCAGAAACGAAAAAAGGCGACCCGCTGGATGCCCTCGATGAGCTCGAGGCCGCGGCGAAGGCCGAGCAGCACCGCTCGGAAAATGCGCCTGGTGAGGGCGCGGAGAGAGGCGAGGAGGCGCCCGGAGAGGTGAATTCGGACAGCGAGGGGCCGAAAGAGCCTGAAAGCCCAGGCCCGTCGCCTTGACGCCTCCGGCCGGGAGTGGCAAGTGCATCCGCCCCCCGGGGTATACGAGAGAACTCCCAGAAAGGCACCCAACCGAGCGTGGCATCCGCTGAAGACCAATCCCCCGAAGCCGCAGGCGAGCTCGCAAGGCAACTCGCGCTGCTTGCTGCCCAAGCGGGCATCGACAAAAAAGCCCTCGGCATCGAGATCATCGACGTGCGAGGCTCGGTTGATTACGCGGATTTCCTCGTGCTCATGACCGGCACGAGCGATCGTCATAGCGCGGCCATCGCACGCGGCGTCGACGAAGATCTCGCCAAGCTCGGCCATAAGGCGCTCTCTGTCGAGGGTCTCCCCGAGGCCAACTGGGTCCTGCTCGACTTCTTCGACATTGTCGTGCACGTCTTCTCAGAGGACGCGCGAGGTCTCTACGATCTCTCGGGCCTGTGGATGGACGCGAGCCGGGTGCCGATCCCCGCTCGGAACCAGCCGAAGGCGACGCCCGAGGCCTAAAGGGCGAGCGCCCTTCGAATAGCTTCGTTTCGGCCTGAAGGCGAAGGACCCTTGAAGATCACCATCCTCGCCGTCGGTAAGCTGAAGGAGCGGGAGGTGCGCGCGATCGCCGACGACTATTGGGGGCGGATCCGCCGGGTCGTGAGGGGGATCGAGCTCGAGGTGAAAGACGACGCGCAGCTCCGCGCCGCGGTCCCGAACGCGGACGTCATCGTTGCCCTTGAGGTCGACGGGAAAGCTCTGACGAGCGAAGCCTTCGCTCGAAAGCTCGAGACCTGGGGGCAGAAGGGCAAGGGCGAGATCGTGTTTCTGATCGGGGGCGCTGAAGGGATTCCGGAGGACGTCTCGCGGAAAGCTCACGAACGACTCAGTCTCTCCTCGATGACCCTTCCGCACCGCCTCGCCCGCGTGTTGCTCCTTGAGCAGATTTACCGCGGGCTCTCGATCCTGCGCGGTGAGCCCTATGCGAGAGAGGGATAGCTGGCCCCAGGTGAGGCCGGCATGAACATTGCGTTGTTGTCTGGTTATGACGTCACGAACGGGAAATTGTGCCAGATTGTGCCAAACGGCGCTCATCCTCCTGACAGCAGTGTCGTGGCTCGCTGCCACGGGCTGTGACGGGTCCGGTGAGGACAAAGGGGGAGGCGGCGAAGCGCCGACGACAGGTGGCCGCGGTCCTACGGGAGGCTCTGGTCCTACGGGAGGCTCCGGTCCTACGGGGGGCTCGGCAGGCGAAGAAGGGTCAGGAGGAAAGTCCTCGGGAGAGGCCTGCCGTTCGGGCGAGGGCCGTGGGGGCATCGTCGTCCCCACACAATCGCAATGTCTCCTGGATGACGCATTCTGTGAACGGCGCCCGGACGGCTCCTATTGCACGGGATCGCGGCCCTTCGTTTGTCCGCCCGGTCAAGTGCGCGTGGACTGGCTCCGATGTGAACCCATGGGCCAGGGCGGAGCTGGAGGCGAAGGCGGAGCCGGCGGCGAGAGCGGAGAGTGAATGAGCCATTGGTGAGGGGGGGCGCTGGCTCTGGCATTTCGTCGGGCGACGCTGAAATGCCGGGCTGCCCCGTGGGCGATTTTCGACTACGCTTGTCGCCCTATGAGGAGATGGCCCTTGGCTCTTGGTGCGCTGGCCCTTTCGGTGGCCTGTCGGTCGCAGCCGGGGCCCTCGGGCAAGGATGCGCAGGGCGACACTCCGATTCCGGAGCAAAAACCGTCCGTTTCCGGAGAGACCTCAGCCCGCGCGCCGGGGCAGTCGAGCCCGGTGAGCCGGAAGACCCCCGCGGAGGTCTGGACGAGCTTCGCGAGCGCCTGGAACGCGGCCGCGGACCAGGGCGGCTCCGGGAGCGAACTCGGGGCCTTTCGAGCGGAGGACGGGCTGGTCGCCTTGGACAACCCGGGCGCCTTTGTGCGGCTGCGGGCCTTCGAAGGGGTCGAGGGGCTCTTTGCTCTCGACGGCGAATACGATCTCGCGCGGCTGAAGAAGGTGCGCCTTCGGCCCGAGCTCATGAGGGGGGATGCTCCGCCGCCGACCTGTGAAGGCGACCCTTCAGTGAAAGGGGTCTTCTTGGTGCCTGTGCGCCGCTTCGAGCTCGACCTGCGCTTCGGGGCGCTCAGGCAATACGAGCTCGCCTCCGAGGAGGAGATCGCGCGGCTCCGCGGGGTCGTCGACGCCGCGCGGGCGAAGGCTCACTACGCGGTTTACGACCTCGAACAGAACGTCGGGTTCCTGTTCGGCTTCGAGGGAGAGAAACCCGTTCTGCTCGGCGTCGACGCGGTGATTCCTTGCTCCGCTTGAGCGACGGCTGAGCTCTCTTCGGGAGCGCCCGGGCTCGTTGCTCCGCTGGAGCGACGGTTGAGCGACGGTTGAGCTCTCTCCGGGAGCGCGGGGAGCGCGCGCTCGGTCTTGGGAGGATCCGGGGGGCGGGGGCGCCGCTCGGGGCTCGGATGATCGGGGGCGAGCGCCTCGAGGGAAGGCGGAGGGAAGAGGGCTCTTTGGGGCTACCGCGAGAGGAGGGCGAGGGCGCTCGCAGGCGGAGGCGGGCGAGGCGGTGGACTATGGAGAAGGCTCGGTCGGGCCCCGGCGGAAGTGATGGGCCGGGGCCAAAAAACCGCACTCTAGGCGCTCTCTGTGACCTGTTTGGCGCGGCGTTTGCTCATGACAAAGGCGATGCCGATGGACAGCGCGTAGAGCAGGATGAGCGGGGTGGCCAGGAGGATCTGGCTGAGGGGATCGGGCGGCGTGATGATGGCGCTGATCACGAAGGCGACCACGATGAAGTAGCGGAAGAACTTGATCAGGTGTTTGTGGGTGATGAGCCCGATCGCCGACAGGAAGAAGATCACGACCGGGATCTCGAAGACCACACCGAAGGCGACGAGGGCCTGGATGATGAACTCCAGGTACTGGTCGATCATCACGTTCGCTTCCACGCGGAAGGGCGCCCCCTCCGGGAGCTCCTGGAAGTTCAAGAGGTATTCGAAGGCGACCGGGAACACGAGGCGCCAGCCGAAATAGGCTCCGGCGGCGAACAGGCCCGTGCTCGAGATCACAAACGGGATCGCGATCCTCTTCTCCTGTGCGTAGAGGCCGGGCGCGATGAAGGCCCAGATTTGATAGAGGATGATGGGAAGGGCGAGGACGCCGCCGCCGAGCAAGGAGAGCTTGATGTAGGCGATAAAGAGGGTCGCGGGAGCGGGAAAGTAGAAGCCCGCCTGGCGGCCGTCGGGGCTATGCCAGCCTTCGACGTAGGGCCGCGCGATCCACATCAGGAGATCTTCCTTGAACCACCAAGCGACGACGCCTCCGGCGACGAAGGCGAGGGCGATCCGGATCAGGCGCGTGCGCAGCTCTTCGAGATGCTCGAAGAAGGTCATCGTCCCGGGCTCGGGCGCCGGTTCGGCTTTTTTCGGGTCGTTCATGGGGCGGGGGGCTTGAAAGGTGGGGTGCCCTCGGGGCTCGATTCCTGCGCTCCGCTCGGGGTCTCAGCTGAGGGGGCGGTGGGCTCGGGGCTCACGGCCGCGGCGGTTTCGGAGACTCCGTCGGGACCAGCCTGGGGGGCAGCATCGGGCTCCTCGGGGAACCAAAGGTCGTCGGGCAGCGCGTCTCCGATGTCGGCGCCTTCGACAGGGTACTCGTCTGTCTCCTGAGGTTCGGCGCCCGCCTCGTAACTCGGGCTCTTGCCCTGCCAATTGCGGTTGCCGACTTCGCCGCGCAGAAGCGCCCGGAGCTCTCGGACCCCATCGATGCCTTCTTCCCGGAGGATCTCGTCGATGCCCGTCTGGGCGCGCACCTCGGTCGTGAGTCGGCGGAGCTTGCCGACCCATTCTCCCGCCGTGCGCAACAGGCCCGGGAGCTTCTGAGGCCCAACGAAGATCAGAGCGACCACACCGATCACGGCGAGCTCGCTCATCGAGATGCCAAACACGTGCGGAAGCTTGGGGGTCGCGCCTCGCAACGCCCCAAGGCGGCGAAACAGGGGGTTCTTAGCCTTTGGCGCTTGCTGTCCGGGCCAGAGAGCGCGCGATCACGACGCGCTGGATCTGGCTCGTGCCCTCGTAAATTTGGAGCACCTTGGCGTCTCGCATCAGCTTCTCGACGGGGTAGTCTTTCACGTAGCCGTTCCCGCCGAAGATCTGGACGGCGTCCAGGGCGGTCTGCATGGCCCGGTCGGCGCCGAAGGCCTTGGCGTAGCTCGAGACGATCGGATCCCGGGAGCCGGTATCGAGGTTCCAGGCGGCCTTTTGGTAGAGGAGGCGCGTCGCCTCACAGTGGATGGCCATGTCGGCAAGCATCGCCTGGACCATCTGGTGCTCGATGATGGGCTGGCCGAAGGCCTTGCGTTCGCGGGCGTAGGCGAGGGACTCGTCGAGGCAGCGCTGCTGGAGACCGGTGGCCATGGCGCCGATGTCCGGGCGCGTCTGGTTGAAGGTTTCCATGGCGAGCTTGAAGCCCTCCCCCTCGGGGGCGAGCAGGTTCTCCTTCGGCACGACGACCTCTTCGAAGCTCACGGCCGCAGTGTCGCTCGCCCGCTGGCCCATCTTGTCTTCGTGTTTGCCGACTGTGAGTCCGGGGGTGTCGCGGTCGACGATGAACGCGGCGATGCCTTTGTGGCGGAGCTCCGGGTTACTCGTCGCGAACACGACGTAGAACGAAGCGAGGCTGGCGTTTGTGATCCAACACTTCTCGCCGTTGAGGACGTAGTCGTCGCCGCGCTTCTCGAAGCGCGTCCGGAGCCCCGCGACGTCGCTGCCCCCGGTCGGCTCGGTCGTACAGTAGCTCGCGAAGAGGGGCTCGGAAGTGAGCATGCCGAGGTACTTTTTCTTCTGCGCTTCGCTCCCCGCGAGCAGGATGGGCGTCAGAGCGAGAGTGTTGGCGAGCATGCTCGTCTGGATGCCGGTGCAGCCATAAGCGAGCTGTTCGGCGATCATGGCGTTGTCGAGCTCACCGAGCCCGGCTCCTCCGTATTCGGGCGGCACCGTCGGGTTCACCAGCCCGAGCTCCCATCCATCCTTGAAGACGTCGATTGGGAAGCGCGCCTCTCGATCACACTCGGCCGCCACTGGGATGATCCGCTCCCGCGTGAAGCGGGCGGCCATCTCTACGAGAGCGCGTTGCTCATCTGAAATTCGAAAATCGATCATGATCCCCTCATCGGACGCTTTCCCGGGGACCAATAGGGCGCCGAGTTAGCGTTTGGCTTGTTTCTTCGCTCGGGCCATCTCCTCACGAACGGCTTTCGCCCCGAGGGAGTAGCCAATGAGCGTTCCGATCAATAGCACGCCCGGGATGTAGAGAATATGTTCGAAGGTCATGCGGAGCGGTCCCGCGCCTCGACGTTCTTTTCGAGCTCATCCAGGCGCGCGAGCGCCCGCGCTTGCCTCTTGTATGTGAAGATCGCTAGCCCGAACACAGACGCCCACATCAGCACATAAGCGATCGTGAGCAGAAGTTCGGCAGAGGACGTCGCTTGCGGACCGCCCTCGACGGGGACGAACTCCTGAGAACGGCTCTCGACAGAGGGTACGAGCTTTGCGTTTTCGTCCTTCATGTTCGTTCCTCGTTACTCTGCTTCCCGGGAATCGTCGAGATCGAAGAGGCGATCCTCGAGCTCACGGACGCGCGTGTCGATGACCGCCGCGCGCGTACGGAGGATCAAGAGAATGATGGCGAGGCCGGTCATCGTCAGAAAGCCAAAGCCGAGCGCAAAGCGCATCTCCGGGCTCGCGAGGCCCCCGCCGCCTTTTCCGATCACGGTCGGGTGGTTGCCGCCCCAGAGCTGCACGGAATAGTGAATGACCGGCAAGAGCGTCGTCCCGAGCACGCCGAAAGCCGCAGCGAAGCGCCTTTCTGCGTCCCCGTCGCCGACGAAGCGACGAAAGATCACCATCGAGAGGTAGAGAAGGACAGCGAGCAGCAGCGTCGTCAGGCGCGGATCCCACGTCCAATAATAACCCCACGCCTTCTTCGCCCAGATAGGCCCACTGGTCAGCACCATGAGTCCGAACACCGTAGCGACCTCTGCTGCTGCCTGAGCGAGGGCGTTGCGTCCGAGCGTGGGTTTGACGATGTAGGCGGCGCTCGCCGCGAAACAGACGGCGCCGGAGAGGTAGAGTCCGTAGGCGGCGGGAGCGTGGAAATAGAGGATCTTCTGGGTCAGTCCGCCCGCCTCGGCCTGAGCCGCCGGCGTCTGGGTGAAGATGAACCAGATGTGATAGAAAAACAGGACGGCCAGGCTCGCGACGGCGACGGAAAAGAAGACCGAAGCGAAGGTTCTCGGGGGTTCGGAAACGGGGCTCGCCGGCCTCGACGCGTTCATGGTCCTCTTATAGCGCTCTCGGGCGCGCTTCACAGATCACAGGAAGCGAGCACCAAAAACGCCTGGATCCTCGAGCGCAGGACCTCAAACTCGCGCACCGTCACGTCGAGCTCGGCCTCGCGTTTTGCGCGTTGGGTGTCGACGACGTCGAAGGAGGAGCCGCTGCCGAGCATGAGCTTGGCGCGGGCGAGCGCGGCGTTTTTTGTCGCGGCGTTGCGCGAGTCTTCAGAGACCTTGAGGGCGTTTTCGGCGACGGTGACGGCCCGGAGCGCGCGGTTGACCTCGATGGTGGCGCTCCGGCGGAGCTCTTCGGTGGTCGCGGCTGCTTGTTCGACTTCCGCTTCGCGCTGTCGCTTGAGCCCGTAGCGGACCCCACCATCATATAAGTTCCAGTTCAAAACCGCGCCGATGGTCCAGGTCGTATTTCCGCCGTTCGGGCTGAAGCGGGAAAACCCGTTATAGGAGAGGGTCGAGTTCGCGGTGAGGGTCGGCAGGAAGGAACGGGCCACGCTCTTGACCCGGCGCCTGCCGAGATCTTCCGCGGCGCGCTGCGCCAAGATGTCCGGGCGATCGTCGATACTGCCCTTGCTCTCACAGGTGGCCTGGGCGTCCCGCGAGAGATCGTCGAGATCGAGATCCGGCGTGATCCCCGCGGGCTCAGCCAGGCCGAGCGCGAGGCCGAGCGCTTCCCGCGCGCGCTCCACGGCCTCGTTGGCGTTGATCACCTGCGCTCGACTGCGCGCCACTTCTTGTTCCGCGCGCAGGACGTCAATCTGGACGCCCATGCCGAGCTCGGCCCGCCGTCGATTCAGCTCCAGGCTCCCGAGCGCGCCTTCGAGGCTGACGCGGCTCACCTCAGCGGTGCGCTCCGTGGTCAAGAGCGAGACGAGCGCTTCGGCGAGCCCGGCGATGACGCGCCGCTCGGTGTCCTTGTAGGCGAGCTCTGACTGGCGAATTTGATCCTTGGCGGTTCCATAGTCGAACCAAGCCGCGGGCGCGAAGAGCGGCATCTGGAGGTTCGCGTTGGCGCCCCAGATGGTCTGCGGGTTCGGCTGGGTCACCGTTTGGCCATTCACGTCCGTGATCGTGCCCGTGATGAGATGATGATTGAGCTGGGCGCTGGCGGAGAGGGTCGGGAGCGCCGCTGCGAGGGCCACACGGGCCTGGCCTCGAGCGGCTGTGACCTGGGCATTGGCTCGCCGGAGGTCGAGCGAGTTCTTGCGCAAAAGGTCGAGGGCCTCCCGCCAACTCTGGACGACGCGTTTCGGCGGCGGCAAGGCAGCGAGCAGAGGATCGCTCGGGATCTTGGGGTCGGCGGTCGGCACCAGGTCGGAGGCCGTTTGGATCGTTTCACCCTCGTCCGCGGGGTCTTCCGCCGCGTAGGCGGGGAGCGCCGCACAGAGACTGAGCGAAGCCCAGGCGAAGACGCGAGGTAAGGCAGGAAGATCGAGGCTCATCGAAGGGGCACAGAATGCGCTCAGCGCGTCCAGGACTCCAGAAGCTCCTGCGCTTCTTGTTCATTCCCGAGGGCCTGGGCGAGCTCCTTTTGGGCCCCTTTTTTGTCCCCGCTCTGAAGGAGCGCGTGGGCCAGGGAGCTTGCGATCTCCGGCTCGTGAGGCAAGCCTCGGCGCGCTATCCAAAGGAAGGGCAGGGCTTCCCGCGGCCGATCCAGGGCGACGTCGAGCAGGTGACCCAGGTTGTGGGCGTACCAGGGACAATGCGGCACAAGGGCGAGGGCCGAGCGGTAGGCCTTCTCCGCGGACCGGTAGTTGCCCATGAGCATGTGCGATAGCCCGAGCACCGCATAAGCGCGGTCATCGTCCCGGACCGCGAGCACGCTCCGCGCCAGGCGGGCCGCTCGGAAGGGGGAGCGACGCACGATCAGCTCGGCGAGATTCCGCTGAGCGTAGATGAAATACTCAGAGCGCGGGGTCGCGGCCTTGGCGAGCCTCTGGAGCATGGCAATCAGGTCGCGCTCGGGCAGACCTTGTGCGAGGGCCCATTCGACGTCCGCGTAGAGACCCTCGATTTGTCGACTCTCTGATTGCACCTCGACCTTTAGGTTGACCGATGGCGGCTCGTTTGGCCAGAGCGCATCCGTATTCTCGAGCTCCGCAAAGCCTATTTCTGGCTGCGCGTCGCCCTGAGGGTGAGGTGTGCCCCCGGGTCCCCGGGACGCCCGGGGGGACGGCCCCCGAGACCGGGCGACCTTGCCTCGAGCTCAGTTCGCGTCAGCGTCCGAGCGCGGGCGAGCGGTCTCAGCGCGCACCTTGCGCCCGAGGACCTCCGCGCCATTGAGCGCATCGAGAGCCTGGGCGGCGAGGTCAGGGCGGACCGAAACGAAAGAGTGTTTCTCCTTCACTTTGACCGAGACGATGTCGCTCTCGGAGAGGCCGGCCGCTTTGAGGAGGTGGATCCACTCGTCGGCTCGGACGCCGTCGCGCTTGCCGGAGGAGACGAAGAGCTTCACCCGCTCCTCGGCGGGCTCATCCGGTTCCTCGGAGGCTTCGCGGGGGGCCACCGGTTCCGCGTCAGCTTCGACCGTCCGGGGACGTTCGGACTTCCGCTTGCGCTCATCACGGCGCCGCGAAAGGCGCGCGGCTTTGGTCTCGCCGCCCGCGGAGTCAGTTCCCACGAATTCTCGAGGGGCGCGGGGCGCCCGCGGAGCGCGCGGCTCTTCAATAGCTCGCTCGGGGGCCTTGTCGGCGATGCCCTCGTAGCTCCGGAGCAGGCTCATCACGAGCTCTTCCGCCTGCTCACTGGCGAGGAGACGGCGGGCGAAGCTGCGCTCTCCGTCGCTGAAGCGCGCTCCGGCAAGGCGTGCCTCGAGCTTCTCCAGCCGCGCCACTTCCGCCCGGGCCTTGAGGTCTTCGGGGGTCGGCAGAGCGCGTTCGACTGGGAAGATCTTGTAGGTGAGGCGGAGGATGTAGAGGTTTCCGATGTCTTGGGGCGCGATCAAGCTGAGCGCGCGGCCGGTGCGCCCGGCGCGGCCGGTGCGGCCGGTGCGGTGGACGTAGTTCTCCGCGGACTCAGGGAAGTCGGCGTTGATGACGTGCGTAAGATGCGAGATGTCGATGCCGCGGGCGGCGACGTCGGTCGCGACCAAAAAGCGCAGCTTGCCCGAGCGGGTCTCGCTCATGACTCGCTCACGATCGGACTGAGACAGATCGGCGTTCAGCCAATCGGCGGCGAAGCCCTGGGCCTTGAGAGCGGTCGCGATGCGCTTCGTCTGATCGCGGGTGTTGCAGAAGACGATGGCGCTTTCGGGATTTTCGGCCTGGATGATCTGGATCAACTCATCGGCTTTGTTGCCGCGGCTCGGGTAGGTGTAATGTTCGATGGAGAGCGCGCCGATGTGGTCGCCGCTCAGCGTGATGAACTCCGGGTTCTTCAGGCGAGACTCGGCGATGCGACGCACGTCCGGGGGCACCGTTGCGCTGAAGAGGAGCGTTTGGCGCTGGGTCGGCAGGTGGTCGAGGATCGCGTTGATCTGAGGCAAAAAGCCCATCGAGAGCACTCTCGTCCAAGATCACGATCCGGAGGCTCTCCGGATTGAGGGTGCCGCGCTCGAGATGGTCAAGGACGCGCCCTGGAGTTCCAACGATGATCTGTGCGCCTTCGGCGAGGGCGCGCACCTGAGGCTCCATGGCTGCGCCGCCGTAGATGGCGACCTGATCGATGGGCAAAAACTGACCAATGCGACCGAGCTCACGCGTGATCTGCAAAGCGAGTTCACGAGTAGGGCTCAAGATCAGAGCTTGCGCCTTTTTTTCGCCGCGTTTGATCAGACGATCGAGGAGCGGCAGACCAAAAGCGGCGGTCTTGCCGGTGCCGGTGCGCGCTTGGACGACGAGATCGCGTCCTTCTGCGGCGGGTTCGAAGACTGCGGTTTGGACTGGCGTCGGACTCTTGAAGCCGAGTTGATCGATCGCGCGCCGCACCTCGGAGGAGAGCGGTAGGACCGAAAACGTGGGCGGAGCGGCGCTCGCGTCAGAAGAGTCGAGAGGAGAACTAGAATTCACGGAGCTGAGTTCGGAGACGAGGGAATGGGATCGAGGGCACGGACCAGAGCCGGGGCTACGGAGCGCTTACGAGCCAGATCCAGGGACTCGGTCCGTACGTGCCGTTCCTCGGCATAGCGGAGGAAACGCACCGCGCGAAAGGCCCGAAGTGCTTTCTCGTCGCCTTCCTCTTCGCAGAGTCGTCCGAGGGCCGCCTCTGCGCCCCACTCGGGCAAGAGCGCGCTGCGGAAGGTGGCGAGGGCTTCCCGCTCTCCCACGTTCTCACCGGCCGGCACCTGAGCTCGGGCTCGTTCGGTCGCGTGGAGGAGCGCTTGGACACCGCTCCGGCAATCGCTCGGAGGCTCGGAAGAGGCTGGAAAGAGGGCCCGGGAGATGACCTGGACGCTCCCGGTTCCGGTGAGCACGGCGATCAAGAGGGCCACGAGCCAAAAGGCCCCGCGGCGGATTTTCGCGCCAGTCGTCCTTCCGCCGACCCGCGAGGGGTTCTGATCTTGTTGGTCGGGCACGTGCTTTCCCCTATAGCGACCGCCCGAAACTATCGGAAGGGCCTGTCCGCCGCTTGAGTTTCCGGGGTTCCTCCTTCATAGTTTCAAAACTTTTTGAAAGTTCGCGACCCGCAGCGAAGCCCCCAATGACGCTCCCCATCGAATCGGCACTGAACGTACTATCAGCAGCAGGGAGGAGCCGTGGCGCGGATGAGCTCGTTGAGCGGCGCATCGGGGCTGTTCAGACCTTCCTCGCCGAGGATCTGCTCGCCGTCGAGCGGGTGCTCGGGGATACAAGCGACCAGGCCTCGCGCCCCGCCGCAGACGCCGCGCGGCACCTCGTGGACCAGGGGGGCAAGCGAGTTCGTCCGATGGCCCTGCTCCTCGGGGCCCGCTGTTTCGTTCAGGAAGGGAGCGAGGCCCTCGAGCGCATCCGGCGGCCCTTGATTGAGATGGCCGCCGTGGTCGAGCTGGTTCACTCGGCGACCCTGCTCCACGACGACGTGGTCGACGAAGGAATGGAGCGTCGCGGCAGCATCACGGCGCGCCGCCGCTACGGCAATGGCATCAGCGTCCTGGCCGGAGATTTCCTTCTGGTGCAGGCCCTCGAACGGACTGGGCGGCACGCTCCGGCTTTGCTCGGTGATTTGATCCAGACCCTCGGTCGGCTGGTCGACGGCGAGATCGTCCAGCTGCGCGGGCGCAGCGAGCTCGACGCGAGCGAAGAGACCTATCTCCGGATCCTGAGCGACAAGACGGCGTCACTGTTCGTGTTCGCGACGCGAGCGGGTGCGCTGCTCGCGGGCGCGTCCCCGGCCCATGTGGACGCTCTCGCTTCTTACGGCGAGTCCCTCGGCGTCGCGTTCCAGCTCGTCGATGACGTGCTCGACTACTCGGGGGGAAATACCGGCAAGAACCTCTTCGCGGACGTGGTCGAAGGGAAGATGACCCTGCCGCTCGTGCTCGCGATGAAAGACGACGCCGCCTTGCGTGAGCTCGTGCGGGAGCTGCACCAAGGACGTCAGGAGAACGTGCCGCGGATTGTCGAGCGAGTGCTCGCTTCCGGCGCCTGCGACACCGTGCGCAAGCGCGCTCAAAACGTCACTCAGAGCGCCGAACGAGCCCTTGAGGCTCTTCCGCAGAGCCCTGCTCGAACGCTTTTGTCTGTGGTGGCGTCCGAGATGACGCGGCGCATGAGCTAGGGGCGAAAAGCAGGCGGCTCTGACCGATTTTGAGTCGGCCGCCCCCGGAAGAAGCCAAAAAGGGCCGCTGCCGCATGCGCGGAGCGGCCCTCGTTCGACGCGGTTCGTCTTCAGTTCGACGCTGTTTGCCTTCAGTTCAGCGCGCTGCCTTCGGGGGGCGGCGTCAGATCGTCGCCGAGCAGAGCGGCGGCGACTTCCCGCTCGATGGCGTCGCGGATCTCTTCGGAGAGACGATCGATCGAGCCAGCGATGCGTTCGATATTCTTTTGGTAGACGAACACGCGCACGGTTCCGTCGTCTTCGAGCACGTCGACGAGCACGGGCGCGCGAGGATCGGCGCCTTCGACGATGGCTTCGACGCCGGGCAGGTCCGCCGTGTAAATCTCCCGCTCGTCGAGGGACGCGCGCAAGCGAGGCGTGACCGAGAGGGCAGCCTTGCGCGTCGTGGCGAGGAAAGCTTCTCGAGAGAGACTGAAAGGGGGACCGGGGGTGAGGCTGTCCAAGTGGCGCGAGCGGAGCAGAGCGTCGGTGGCTCCCGCGATGTCGCCGCGCTGGTCGAGGATCAGCGCGAGGTAGTAAGGCGGATCGGGGCTCTCGGGCTCACGCTTGGCCGCATCGAGCAGCAGTTCTTCCGCGACCTCCAGCTCGCCCATCTCGAAATAGGCGCGTCCGACCAGGAAGGCGTGCCCTGGGTTCTCGAAGGGACCCTTCGGGATCTGGCGTAAGGTCGCGAGGGCCGCGTCTTTGTCGCCGAGCCCAAGCAGAGCATCAAACTTGAGCAGGAGAGTGTCGGTGAGCTCGTCGCCGGACTCCACGAGGTTCAGGGCGTCGTCGCAGAGGGCGATCGCCTCCTCGTATTCGCCGAGCGGATGGATACAAAGCTCGGCGGCGTTCAAGATCGCCTCGAGGAAGGTGTCATCGAGGGCGATCGCCTGGCGATAATACTCCATCGCCTCGTCGAAGTCCCCGCGCAGCGCGGCGGCGAAGCCGAGCAGGTTGTGTGCTTCGGGAGACTGTGCCTCGAGTTCGAGAGCCTTGCGCGCGGAGGCCTCGGCGCCTGGCGCGTCCCCGCGTTGTGCGAGATCCCAGCCGCGGTCGAGGTGGGCCGTGAGTTGGTCCATTCTGCCGGCTATTTGGGCCGGTTCGCCCCGACTTTCAAGCTCAATCGTGGACGACCACGTAAGAGCCAGGACGGTCCTTCGTCGACCAGGCGCCGGCGTACCCTTCGTGGAGCTCCGGGCCCGCGAAATAGAAGACCCACTTCGCGTCCAAAGGCGCGAGGTTGATGCAGCCGTGGCTCATCTGGCTTCCGTAGTTTTGATGCCAGAAGGCCGCGTGAGTGGCGTACGACTGGTGGTAGTACATCACATAGGGAACATCTTCGATGGAGTAGGGCAGATCGCCCGCGGCGGTGCCGTCACCGTCCATCGTGGACACGATGTGTTTCTCTCGGATCCGCCACATGCCGCGGGGCGTCGAGTGATCCTTCTCTTTGATCTTCGACTCGCGACCGCTCGAGATCAAAGTCGCGTACTTCGGTGTATCGCCTTCGAATGCGACCAACATCTGTTCGCTGATGTCGACGTCGAGCCAGCGCTCCTTTTCGCCGATCTCGGGGGGCCTCGGGTTCGGCGTCGTCTTTCGGATCGCGGAGCCGAGAATGTACGTGCCGTTCTTCAGCTCGTAGTAGTCTTTGCCCTGGATTTTGAGGGTCTTGCCCGTCAGGGGCAAAGGTTCCCACTTCTTGGCCGCGCCTTTCGGCTTCATGCGCAGGGTGTTCTCGTCGATCTCGTAGGTCACGACGCTCTTCTTCGTGCCGTAGACGAAGCCGACTGGCAGCGTGATTTCCTCGCCGTCAATCTCGACGCCGTGGAAGGTGGAACCCTTCACCTGCCACATTCGATCGGCCGGAGCGATGAGGCCTTTGGTGGTTTTGTACCAGGCGCGACCGCTCCAGCGGATGGTCTTGTCGACGGCGACATAGAATCCCTTGAGCATGTGACGCGCAACAAACGGATCTCCCTTGAGCTCCAGTTTGTCGTGTGTGACTTGATGGAGGCGCTCTTCGTCCTCCCAGGGCTTGAGCTCGGGGGGCGGCGTCGCTTCCGGCGGTTCGCCGAGCGATTCCGCCGCCGCGAGCAGGGCTTGTTCCGTGGCGCTGTTTTCGCGGGGGGCTTCGGCGGTCTCGTTGCTCTCGCTGCTCGGCGGAGCGGTCGTATCCGCGCTGGGGGCCGCCTCGGCTTGCTTCGCGGCCTCAGCGGCTGCCTTCTCTTCTTTCTCCTTCTTCGTCTCGCAGGCGTAGGGCTCGTAAGTGCACATCTTCGAGCGCGACGGGATCGACTTGTAGAGCGGCGTGCCGTGGTGGGCGTTGCGCACGTAGGTGTAGGGGAGGATGTCCTCGATGTTCGGCTGGCGCGGAGGGAACCGAGCCTCGGTGTGCTTCGGATCCATCGTGCCGATCATGCTGCAGACGAAGCCGCCGCTCGGGAGCTTGAGCCAGCCTCCGGAGCAGTCGGGGCCCTCGACCTTTTCGGCGAGCACGGGGATCTTCGCGCCGCGCTTGACGTACCCGAGCTTTTGGGCCGAGTCCTTCTTCGGCGTCGCGTAGATCCCCGCCGAGACGCGCGTCACCCAAAGCCAGGGGCCCGGATGGGGCGGGGGCGGAGTGTCGTCGGGTTGCTCGATCGGGGCGGGCTCCTCGAGCTTGGCCTCCGGCTGCGGCGCATTCGCAGGCTCAGCGGGGATCTCCGGGGCCGGCACGGCCGGGAGGTCGGAAGGCTTCGGGGCATCCTTGGAGGAATCACAGCCGAGCGCGAGGCCGCCTGCGGCCCAAATGGTCGTTACGAGGAGTCTACGTCGCATCGTTTGTCAAAGGACTACGGCGCTGGCCCCAGAGGAGCTCTGCGCAACCAACACAAGAGATCGTCGAGCTAGAAGCGAAGGGAAGCCGATGCGCGAGAGCTTGGCTGTCACCATTTCGGACTGTTCTAGGACACAATTCAGGAAATGCCACGTTTTCCGGGGAAGCGGGCGGGGGCGCGCTGCGCGGCGCTTCGTTCGCCGAAAAGGGGGCGATGATCTCCGGTCAGCGGCGAACACGATGGAAAGGGCTTTAGTCGGCCCGTTGCTGCTTGTCGAATCGTGTTCGAGCGATCCCTGACAGCCTTGAATGAGGCTGAAAAGAGCGCCGCGAACTCGTCGGCCGCAGAAGCTTCGGTCGCCGCTCCCCGCGCAGAAAATCGCGCGCGGGAGGAATACTTTGGCGAGTTGTTCCTCTCCTGGAAGAACGCTATTTGCCCTCAGGTTGCTCGCATTGTCCCCCGCCTGGCTCGCTCCTGACAAAGGGTGGCGCCGTCGTCTCGGCGGGGCAGCCTTTCTCTCGCTCGTGGTGCACGCGGCGCTGTCTCCGCTTCCGCTCTTGCTCGGCATCGCGACGCGCTTCTTCGAAAAGCCCCTCGACGAGCCGAGTGTGGACGAGATCCCGATCGAGCTCTTGGCTGAGCCAAGCCCCGAGCCCCAAGCTCCGCCCCCTCCGCCGAAGCCCGTCGACGTTGGGCCTCCCGAACCCGCACAGGCTCCCGCGCCTCCAGCTCAGGAGAAAGCTCCTGAAGAGCCTGCTCCGCCCAAACCCACACCCACGGCGCCCCCGCCGAAGCCGCCGAGTGGCTCGAAAGATCCGGTGGCTCTCGCCGGAGACGCCGGCAAGCTCGCGGACTCGAACGCAAACGTGCGTGCGCTGCTCTACGCCGATCAGATCCGCGACCACGTATGGGGTCGTGAGATCGGTCAGCTCCTCAGCCGTGCGCCCCAGTGGTCTGACTTCTTCGGGCCCGCTGACATCGATCCGATCAACGATCTCGAGAGGATCCTCGTCGCGGGACCCTCGCTCAGGAATACGACGAACATCGTCGCCGTCGTTCAACATCGCCTGCCTCCCGAGGTGATCCAAGCGGCCTTCGAGAGCTTGGCGGCGCGGGGCGGCGAGATCCTTGGACGAGAGCCGCTCATCGCGCGGGCCGAGGCCGACAGAGCCGAGCGCATTTTTGCGGCTCCGAATGAGCGCATCGTCGTTGTGACGCCCCCGAGCGCAGCCGCTTCGATCAAGAAGATCAAAAAGAACCTGAGTTTCCCGGCCGGGAAATCCGGCGTCGCGGCGCAGCTCTATGTCAAAGAGATCACAAAGCTGCTCCGCATGTTCGGGGTCAATGCGCCAGAGACTCTTTCGGAGGCCCGCGCCGAGATCCGGCCGAACGACGACGGCGGCGTGCTTGTCGAACTGACACTCGAGGACTCAGACAAGCAGGCGCGCGCCGAACACGCCAGAGATCTCGAGATCCTCGTGAGCAAGGCGACTCGGGTCGACTTCCGCAAGATGGGCGCGCTGGGAGCCTTGGCGGCTCTCGCCTTCGGGGGCAATGAGAAGAGCTTCATCGAGGAGGTAGAGTTCAAGGTGAAAGGCGAACAGATCGTCGGCACCCTTCGCCTCACCAAACAGCAGCTCCGCACGCTGCTCGATTTTGCGGACGCGGCTCTTCCCCCGCTCGCCCCGCGTCAGAATCTCAAGCCGACGGAGGCTCCGAAGCTCGAGGCGGCGGATCTACCGGGAGTGACTGCTCCGGAGACCCCTGCTCCTGAGGATCCTGCGGCGCAGCCGTCGCCGTCGGCAGAGCCGCAAGCTGCGCCAAAATCGCCTCCTGCGTCGCCGGATCCTGAGCCGCCTGGAGCAACAGAGACCGCGCCTCCGGCTCCGGAAGCACAAGAACAAAGCCCGGCTCGGCCTCCGGACGAACCAAGAGCTGCGCCCGAGGCAGCGCCGGAGCCGCCCGCCGGACAAGACCAGCCTTGAGCGCGTCGACGAAGGCGCCAAGGACAATGATGAGGGCTCCGATCCCGAAAAGCGCGGGCGCGCCCTCAGGCGTGAGCGCGCCGCGGGCCATCAGGCTCACCCCCAGCACTGTCCCGAGCGTGAGCGGGACCAGACCCGCGAGGAACTCGAGATCACTCTTGCCACTTCGGAGGGTCAGCTCACGGATCGCTTCCAGCCGGTAGCGATGGATCGAGCGGCGAAGACGGGCCCCGAACACGCGGACCTCTCTGGTCAGGAGGAGGTCGTCTCCAATCACAGCGAGCTCACCTGTCTGTCGGTAGCCGAGCAGGAGCGCAGAAACGACGCCGAGGATGGAGCGAATCGGCCCTATCAACGTCACGGTCTCGAGCAGTCGCCGGAGCGTCCGCTCGGGCGCTCGAGACAGAGGTCCTCTTGCCCCGGGCGCCTGCTCTGGGAGTTCTCCGTCGCTCAAAGAACGCTCTCAGACGGGCATCGTCTCGCGCGACTGCGAGAACAAGATCGGGCCGGGCACCTCGGGTGCGCTGTCGGGCAAGACTCGATTCTTGGCATCGACGCGCACGACGACGGGTTTATGGGCGCGGGCCTCAGCGTCAGTCATCGACGCGAAGGTCGCGAGGATCACGAGATCGCCCGGGCGATTGTGATGAGCAGCGGCGCCGTTCACACAGATCGCTCCCGAACCGCGGGGTCCAGAGAGAGCGTAGGTCGTAAGCCGCGTACCCCGGGTCACATTCCAAATGTGGACCTCTTCGTGGGGCAGGATCTCCGCGCGATCGAGCAGATCTTGATCGATCGTGACGCTCCCTTCGTAGTCGAGATCCGCGTGCGTGACGGTGGCACGATGGATCTTCGATTTGAACATATTTCGCATCATTGTCGCTTTTTCCGGAGCATTTGGCGGCTCACCCCATCGTGAGTCCTCCTCGCTCGAAAAGACACTTCAACATGGCGCAGGCAAGCGGGCCTCGCAAGAGCGACGCCCGCTTCGCACCTCGGGAGGGTCCGAGTGGACCCGCTTCGTTATTTCTTCTTGTTTCCTCGTGAGAGTGAGGGCAGAGGCGGCGGAGGGGCCGCCGATCGGGGACCCGCGCTCGGAGGCGGCGGAGGAACCAAGTTGCGGATTTCGGGACCTCCGACACTCGCCTCGAGGTCGGCGAGCGACGGCTGGGAACGGGCGCGGCGCTTCTCTTCGAACACCACGATTTGGATCAGGGCTTCTAGACCGGTTCCCGCGAGTTTTTCCTGATCGAGACGCGGATCGAGGACCTCAGCCAGGGCGATGAGCGCCTGTTCGAGGAGCGCCTCGTTCGGGAACGCGTCGCGAATACAGCTCTCGCGCTCTTCGTCGGTATTGAGCGTGCGGAGCTCGGCGCACATCGTCTCGAGGCCGAGCAGGAGCGGCGTGGAGAGCTCCTCGGGGCGCGCGGGCAATCGACCCATCTCGGCGAGGCTCGAGAGCGCCTTACCGCGGGCCATGGCTTCCGCGTCCTGGGGGCTCAGCTGTGAGTCCGAAGAGGGAGCCGGCGCCGGGATCTCGGGCGGACGACTCTCACGCTCCTGGGCGCTCGGAGGCGGCGGGGGAACCGAGGGATTGCGAGCGCTCGGGGGCAGAGGGGGCACGGAGTTGCCCGTGGTCTCCGCCTTGGCCGAAGCGAGACCCAGGGCCGGCAGGATGTGCCCCTCGACGACGCTCTTCCAGACATGCTCGAGACGGACGTGTTCGAGCCAGGTCTGGCGCGGGATGACCTCTTCGAGGATGCCCGGGGTGAAGGCGGCGCCGCTCAGGCCGAGCTTGACCGCGCGAATGAAGGCGGCCTCGAGCATCCCCTTGGGAAGGTCGTCGGCGAGGCGCTCGAGACCGATCCGCTCGATGAGCTCGGCGCGCGTGATGAGAGCTTCGTCAATGGCGCGGGTGAGCGTGAAATCCACGCGTGCGCGCGCCCGGGCATCATCCGTCGTCCAGAACGCGGAGCTGACAATGACGTTCCAGATCACGCTATTGTCAAAGTACCTCACACACTCATCAGGGTTCACGACCCGGAACACGTCGCTCGACGTCGCCACCCCTTCAGCGAGCGCGATGCTCAGATCTTCGGCGCTGGCCGCCGACGACTTCTTGGGAGCGATCTTTTCGTGGACACCGAGCACCTCAACGAGCAAACGCGTCCGGAGCCCCGGCGCTGACTCGAGGGAACGCATGAAGGTGTCGGGGGGGAACGCCCGCATCAAATCTTGGTGTGTGACCCAATTGTGAGCGAGCGCGTAACCGAGGCTCGTCGCGAGAAATCTCTCACGCCCGGTGTCCAGAGTTGACTTGAGTTCTTCCATGAATACTCCGAGAGACTT
>Ga0182837_1056_pt1 | contig 41506 bp, 29 predicted proteins | sample Passage237B_FD_121822 | JGI IMG/M metagenome (GOLD analysis project Ga0182837, IMG submission 121822) | reverse complement strand
CGGAAAGATTGCCGCTCTGATCAACGTCGCGGGCATCGTCGACTTCGATCCTCCTCTCGACGAAGCCCTCAGCGTCAACGCCTTCGGCTGTCAGAATCTCGTGAGCTTGGCTCGCGATCTTGGCACGACGCGTATCCTCCACACGAGCACCTGCTACACGGCGGGTGGACGCACGGGACGGGTGCCCGAGGTCGATCCGAGGCAGTTCCCGTTCCCTCGCGCGGGGGAGCTCGATCTTCGGGAGTGGTCCCCGGATCGGGAGGTCGCTGAGTGTTTGGACGTCATTGAACAGGCGCGCCACCGCGCGGACGACGCGTTCCAAAAGAGCGCCTTTTTGGCTCAAGCCAAGAAGAACCTCGCAGAGCGCGATGAACCCACGCGGGGACCGGCCCTCGCGCGTGAGCTCGCCAAGGTGAAGCGCAAGTACGTGGAGACGCAGCTGCGCGCCCTGGGCATGGAGCGGGCGCGCTTCTGGGGCTGGCCGAACACTTACACCTATACGAAGAGCATCGGCGAACAGATCATCGCCTCAAGCGGTCTCGCGTTCACGATCGTGCGCCCGGCGATCGTTGAGTCGACTCTCGAGTTCCCGTTCCCCGGCTGGAACGAAGGGATCAACACCAGCGCACCCTTCATCTTCTTGATCCGCGAGGGCGGTCTCCAGGTCCCCGGCTCGACGAACAATCTCGACATGATCCCCTGCGATCTCGTTTGTTCGGCGATCCTGATCGCTACCGGGGAGCTCATTGATGGCTCACAGAAGCCCGTCTATCAAGCCGCGGCCAGCGACACGAACCCCTGCACGATGGCGCGCTTCTTCGAGCTCTCGGGCTTGTACAAGCGAGAGTTCTACCAGCGCACGGGGCGCGGAGGACCGCTCGTCTCGAAGCTCCAAGAGCACTTCGAGAGCGCCCTGCTCTCCAAGCAAGAGTACGAGGCTTACGGACCTCATTTCCTCGCGCGCAGCGCTGATTTCCTGGCGGCGCGCGTTCGGCCTCTGGCGGCGGGACCGCTCGCGCCGCTCGCGGGCAAGACAAGCTCAGGCCTTCGTTCTTTCGCTGACGATCAAAGGCGGCTCGCGCGCGTGATGGATACGTTCTTGCCCTTCGTCGCCGAGTATCACTACGTGTTCGAGACGAGGAACACGAGAGAGTCCTATCAGCGTTTGCCCGAAGCTGAGCGAGCGCTGGTGCCCTTCGAACCCGCCAAGATCGACTGGCGCAGGTGGTTCCTTGATATCCACGCGCCGACCCTGGAGAAGCGCGTGTTCCCGCTTATGGAAGCGAAACGCCGCCGTCCGCCGCGCACTCCCGAGCGGCACGAAACCCTCGGTGCGATGCTCGAAGATCTGGCGGAGCGCCATGGTCTTCGGGTCTGCCTCGGTCAGCTTGGCCCGGAGGGCCGCCGTCGGCTCAGCTACAAGGAGCTCTTCACGCTGAGCCAAGGGGTGGCGAGCCGTCTCAGCTCGGCGGGAGTGGAAGAGCGAGACCGGGTCCTCTTGATCGGAGAAGGGGGGCTCCCATGGGCCGTGGGCTTCTTCGGGATCCTCTTGACCGGGGCCGCGGTTGTTCCCGTCCCGAGCGATATTTCTCGCGCCGAGCTCGAGCAGATTTTGGCGCAGAGCGGCGCGCGCGCGGTGATCGCGGATGAGCGGAGCCTCCTTCGCCATCCTGAGCTCCAGGTGCTTCGGCCGCTGCCCATGGAGAAGTGTCTCGAGCCTGGCTCGGCGTTCCCTGTGTGCGCCGTGGCCGACACTGCGCCAGCGGTCGTGAGTTTCTCTCATAGCGCGTCTGGTCGCCTAGGAGCCGTGGTGCTCACTCATGAAAACATCACGCAGGCGCTCGCGTCGTTGGCGCGCCCGGTGCCGGTGGGGCGGGACGACCGGGTGATGGGTCTCTCTCCCCAAAGCGACATGAGCGAGCTTTTGCTTGGGCTTCTTTTCCCTCTGTCGCGAGGAGCCCAGGTCCTTTATCCGGAGGAATTCACGGAGGAAAAGGTGCTCTTGGCTTTCCGCGAGGAACGCCCCACGGTCCTTCGGGCAGACGCGGAGCTGTTCGCCTCCTGTATGCGCAAATTGGTCGCGGAGGCTTCCGGCGGCAGGCGAGGGCGCGCTTTCTTTGGCATGCGCGCGCGGGTGGCCCGAACCGTCCGCAAGAAAATCGGTCTCGAGTTCAGTGCGCTGCTGCTCGCATCGTTGCACGAGCGGCTGGGCGGTAGCTTGCGTGCGTTGATCTCCGCTTCCGGCGTCCGGTCCCCGGAGCTCTTGGAGTGGCAAGGAGCGCTTGGCGTGTCCCATTACCAGACCCTCTTTTTGCCGAAGCTCGGCGTGATGGGGTTCGCGCGCCAGAGCCAGCGTTCAGCGAAGAAGGGCGCCCTGTTCCGGCCCCTATACGGCATCGAGGTCGAAGTGCGAAACGCGGCTGCCGATGGAGTAGGGGAGCTCTGGATCCGCGGCTCGGGCCTGCCGACTGAGTTCTTGGGTGAGCCCCAGCTCCAGCTCGCAGGGCGCGATGGCTGGCGAAAGACCGGCCTATTCGGCTCCCTCGACGCGGAGGGGCTGGTTCAGATCGCCCATGCGGCGGCGGCTCCCGAGCCGCAGCAGGCTTCGAGCTCAGCGTCAGGCCCGGCCGCGCGCGGCGCCGCCCGCGTCGCCCCGCGCAATCGCAGCGAAGACGACCGCCCCCTCGTCAACTAAACGAGCCATTTGCGCGTCCTCGCCTGCCACTTGCGCGCGGGCGCTGGGCGGAGAAGCGCCCTTTAGCGCGTTGGCCCTCGGCCGCGGACGGGGCGGGGATCCTTCACCCTTTGAGGCGCCCGAAGGATGTGGGAAGACTCCGCCATGGATCCGAGTGTGCGAGAGAAAATCGAGCGGGCCATCCGCGACCACGAAGTCATCCTCTTTATGAAGGGGACCCGCTCGGAGCCATCCTGTGGATTTTCGGCGCGCGCCGTTGAGGTTCTCGATGCTCTCATTGAGGACTACCGAACGGTGGACGTCCTTTCCCATCCCGAGATCCGCGAGGGCATCAAAGAGTTCTCCTCTTGGCCGACGATTCCCCAGCTCTACGTGCGGGGCAAGTTCGTCGGCGGCACCGATCTCATTCTGCAGAGCTTCGAGGACGGCTCTCTGTTCGAGACCCTCGGTCTCGAGCGCCCGGCGGAGACCATTCCTCAGATCACCCTCTCCCCTGCCGCCACCGAGGCCCTGTCCGGGTTTCTCACGGAGCCGGGCGATGTGGTGCTGATCGAGATCGATCGTCAGTATCAGGCGGGCCTCTCGGTCGGACCTGCTCCGAAGGGGGCGATCCAGCTGGAGGTCAGCGGGGTTCCGCTCGCTCTCGATCGACTGAGTGCTGGTCGCGCCGACGGCCTCTTCATCGATTACGTCATGACCAAAGAAGGTGCCGCCTTTAAGGTCCAGAATCCGAACGAGCCCCCTCGGGTCAAGCAACTGTCGCCCGCCGGACTCAAGCGACTCATGGACGAAAAGGCGCCTTTCGTGCTCGTCGACGTGAGGACCGAGCGAGAGTTTCAGACTGCGCGCATCGAAGGCGGACGTCTGCTCGACGAGGCCCTGCAGGCTGAGCTCGAGGCGCTGCCTCGTGAGACGCCCCTCGTCTTTCAGTGCCATCACGGCCATCGCAGCCAGCGCGCGGCGGAACACTATCTCCAGAAGGGGTTTCGGGACGTCTCGAACCTGGCCGGCGGCATTGACGCTTGGTCCCTCGAGATCGATCAGAGCGTCCCCCGCTACTGAGGAGGCTCTCGTGCGGTCCCCCTGACTTATTCAGGGGCCTCGCCACCGTCTTTGGTGGAGAGCGTGTAAGCGGGCGCTTTGCGCCCTTCGGCGCGGCGGATGGCCTCTTCGAGGGGAACGTCGGGCTTTCGGAGGCAAACGAAACAATCGTCGCGCCCAGTCGGACCGCAGCCGCTCTTTTCCGCGAGCACCCGGAGCTTCGGGAGGCTGCGTTCGTCAGCGTCCGTCACCGCACGCGGCAAAATGTCGCGGAAGTCGCCGCAATACTGAGCTCGTTCGAGGTCGAGGGCGACGGCGAGCTCTCGGCTCGCTTGTTTCGAGAGATCTTTGTGACGCACCAGGCGCTGCGCCTTGGCCACGACGGGCGTCATGTTGGGCTGGCCGAGGTTGTCGCGCCAGACATCGTAGATCAAATCCGCGCCCACCTCGCCGAGGTAGGTGCGCGCGAAGGTGAGAGCGTCGTCGACGGTCTCCCGTTGTTCGAGCATCAGACGCACGCTCGCGATGAGATCGGGGTTCGTGGCGACCTGTGAGTCGAGCTTGACCGCCTTGGAGTAGAACTCGAGCGCGGCGGGATAATGGCGAATGACGCTGAAGCCGCGCCCGAGGGCCAAGAAGCGGCGGGCCGCGACGAGGTTCCCCTGGGCCCGGGTGAGGTCATCCTCCGAGCGCTCCGATCGACTCAAATCGCGCTCTGTCAGTCTCCGGAGTGACGTGAGAGCCTCGCGATCGCCGAGCTCCGCCCGGGTGAGCAGGGTCGGGTCGTCGGTGGGCCGCGTGGTAGGGACGACCGAGGGCTCCTTCTTCTTCGGGCTCGCTCGCGTCCCAAGGAGGGTGAGCGACGCGCCGAGGGCGAGTCCACCGAGGAGGGCGAGCACGGGGACGAACAGCGGAAGCTTTCGTCTTGAGCCCGGAAAGGCCACCGGGCGCAAAGACAGCTCCCGGAGCTGATTGATGCGCGAGGCGCCCTGCTCGGTCACCGTGGGCAGGGTCCTCGATGCAGCCAGGACGCCAGCGAGGTCAAGCCGTGTGCCGGCGCTGGTGCGCGGAGTCGGAAGCTCGAAGCCCGAGCTGTGCGCGACGGCCGCGAAGGCTGCGGCCAGGGTGACAGCGCTGTCCGGGCGATCTTCCGGGGATTTTTCGAGGAGCTTCATCGTGAGCGCCGCGAGCTCAGCTGGAACCGTGTCTGGCAGTGGCTTCGGCGTGTCCATCATCTGGGCCGTGAGGACCGCGACCATGTCCGAGTTTCGGAAAGCGCTCGTTCCCGTGAGCATCTCATAGAGGATCATGCCGAGCGCATAGAGGTCTGCTCGATAGTCGACGATGTCCCCGCGCGCTTGCTCCGGGGCCATGTACTCGGGAGTTCCGAAGACGGTTCCTGCCCGTGTGATGCCCGGGCGACTCTCGGCCGCGTCTCCTGCGATCTTCGCGATGCCGAAATCGAGAACCTTGACGAAGTCATCATCATCGTCCGTCGCGACCAGCATCACGTTGTCGGGCTTGAGATCGCGATGCACGATGCCGGCGCTGTGGGCAGCGACCAATGCGGCATTGATCTGGACCGCGATGCGGAAGGCGCGGCTCGGAGGCATGGGGCCTGTGCGCTTGATGACCTGGGCCAGGCGCTCTCCGTCGACGTACTCGAGGACCAGGAAAAAGGCGCCGCTCGGCAGCTGGCCGAAGTCGCTCGCTGTGACGACTCCGGGGTGGTCGAGGCGTCCGAGCAGGACCGCCTCCCGCTCGAATCTCTGCACAAGGTCGGCGTCGAGGGTGTGCTGCGTGTGCAGCACCTTGAGCGCGACGCGCTTCTTCATGTGGACGTGTTCGGCCTCGTACACGACGCCCATGCCCCCGCGCCCAATCAGGCGGCGGATCTGGTAACGCTCGCTGACGATGTCCCCGACGTTGAAGCCGAGCGAAGTCGCATGCGCGGAGGGCTCGTTCGGGCTCACCAACGGGGAGCTATAGCACAACTCCGTAGGGGCGCCCTCTACCAGAAAAAATCCCCTAGCTCGTGAGCAGTCGCGGCGACTTTCCGCTGGGCCCCTCGGACATCCCGCGACGCAGTACGAGCCGCTCTCCCGCCTCGCGCCCCCGTGAGTAAGCCGCCTCGTCGGTCCGGCTCCGCCCACCGACTCGCCGAATGTGGGGGTGGCGCCTCCGCAGGTAACGGCCGAGCTCCGGATCGCCGAGCCAGATCAAGCCCTCACCCTTGAGGGCCTTGTTCTCGCGGGCGAGCTTGTCCCGAAATCCGGTCATGACGCCGAGCAAATAACTCTCTCGATCGCGATTGCCAGAGAGTCTTTCTCTGCGCTTGTGGTCGCGCCAGGCCGCTTCTGCTGCGGATTCGAGGAAATCGTGCACATAACTTGCGACCTCGAGGTTGCTCTCAGTGCCGCAGGCCTCGAGCACGCTGCCGCTCTTGCCTTCGAGGGGACGAAAGGCGGGGACGATGATGATATCGACGAAAAAGAACTCGGAGAGGATGTTGGCGAGGGCCCGTTGCCAAGCTTTGCGCCTGCCCGTCGGAGTCCCCAGGTGCCGAAAGGAGTAAGGGGAGCTCTTCTGAGCCGCGTCGGTCAGATTATGCTTGAGCATGAGCTTTCGGGCGGCGCTCATGGCGGCCTCGGCCTCGTTTTGATTCTCACTTGTGGCTAATGCCAAAAGCCGCCGGACTCTCTCGAGCACCCTTGACGTCTCGGAGCCATCCTGGCCCGCGCTCGCGTGAGGTACCCCTGTCGCTCGGGGATCGATCCCGCGGGCGAGGCAGACTTCTTGAAACAGGCTGCCGTGAGGCGGGGCGTCCCGGTGTCCGAGGACTTCACCCACGAACTGATGGGCCATTTCGTGCTTGAGCACTTCCACGAGCACCCCCCAGGGTCCCCGGAGCAGGGACTCATTCAGCGACAGGGTCCGGGTGCCTCCGCTCCAGAGTCCGAGGTGTTTGCTCCCTCGGCTCCATTCAAGGAGCGGCATGCGGAGACGACCGTCAAAGAGCGAAGCGTTCAGCGCCACATAGGTTTTTTGGACTTCTCGGAGCGCGATCCGAAGCAGGTGAGCGGAGAGCGCGGCGTCGTGGTCGTCGGGACTGGGGTTGGTCATTTCCGCGTGGAGAGCGATGGGACGCGGCGGGCTCCTTGAGGGGAGGGCGGCGCGGGGGCTTTTCATAGCCCGAAGCGGCAGGGCGCGCACAGGACGATGGGACCCCGCGGCGCAGCGCTCACTTTTTGCGATTCACTCCCGCCCGAGGGAGCGTAGGCTGATCGCGCATGTCGACGAAAGAAGACGCTCTTCGGTATCACAAGGAGGGGAGGCCTGGAAAAATCGAGGTCGTCTGGACCAAACCGGTCGCCTCGCAGCTCGACCTCTCTTTGGCCTATTCGCCCGGGGTCGCGGAGCCCTGTCGTGAGATCGTCCGCGAGCCAGATCTCGTCGATACCTATACCGCGCGGCGCAATCTCGTCGGCGTCATCAGCAACGGCACCGCGGTGCTGGGGCTCGGGGATATCGGGCCTCGCGCGGCCAAGCCCGTCATGGAGGGAAAGGGAGTCCTCTTCAAGCGCTTTGCGGACATCGACGTCTTCGACATCGAGATCGATGAGAAAGATCCGCATCGGCTCATTGAGATCGTCGCCAGCCTTGAGCCGACGTTTGGCGGTATCAACCTCGAGGACATCCGCGCCCCTGAATGTTTCATCGTCGAGCGGGAGCTCAGGCGCCGCATGAGCATCCCGGTCTTTCACGACGACCAACATGGCACCGCCATCATCTCCGCGGCGGCCTTTTTGAACGCCTGTGAGCTGCTCGGCAAAGACATTACGAAGGTCCTGCATCGGCGCTGGAGCCGCGGCGACCTCCTGCATGGCCATGTGGGTGCAGTTGGGGGTACCCCGGGAGAACATTACGATGGTCGACGTCGGCGGGGTCATTCACATGGACCGACCTGACCTCGACGAGTTCCGCGCTGCCTTCGCGCGACCGAAGAGCGATCCGAGGCGCACGCTGCGCGAAGCCATTCGAGGTGCGGATGTGTTGATCGGCCTCTCCGCGGGAGGACTCGTCGATGAAGCCATGCTCGAGTCGATGAACGCCCGGCCCATCATCTTCGCGCTCGCGAATCCCGATCCCGAGATCAGCTACGAGCGAGCCCAGAAGGCCCGACCCGACGCCATCATTGCCACGGGGCGCAGCGACTTTCCGAATCAGGTGAACAATGTCCTCGGCTTCCCCTATATTTTTAGGGGTGCGCTCGATGTGCGAGCGCGCGGCGTGAGCGAGGAGATGAAGGTCGCGGCCGCGCGCGCTCTTGCGGAGCTCGCCAGACAGGACGTCCCCGACGACGTGCTCCGAGCCTACGGTCGGCAGAGCCTGACTTTCGGTCCGGAGTACATCATCCCGAAACCCTTCGACAGCCGCGTCTTGCATTGGGTCGCTCCGGCCGTAGCCGAAGCTGCGATCCAGAGCGGCATGGCGCGAGATCGGATCGACATCGACGCCTACCGCGACGCTCTCTATCGTAAGCTCTCGCCAGCGCGGCGTGTGCTCTGGAACGTGACGGCTTTTGCCCGCTCGCAGCCGAAGCGCATCGTGTACCCCGAGGGCGACCACGGCAACATCATCCGCGCCGCGCGGCGCGTGCTCGACGCGGGCATCGCGTTCCCAGTATTGCTCGGAGATCGCGCTGAGATTGAGGCAGCGGCCCACGAAGCCGGCGTTTCGCTCTCCGGAATTTCGCTGATTGAGCCGCGCAAGAGCGAAGAGCTCCCGAAGTATGCGGCGCGCTATCACGAGCTCCGGCATCGAAAAGGACTCACTTTTCACGGCGCGCTCAGGGAGCTCAAGAACTTCCGCACGAGCTACGCGATGATGATGCTCCGGCAAGGAGACGTGGACGGAGTCGTGGCGGGCGCGACACAAGACTATCCCGCGACCATTCGTCCCGCCCTGCGTATCATCGGTGTCCGCTCGGACGTGAAGTACGCCTGCGGTATGTATATGGTCGTCACCAAGAAGAGCGTCACGTTTTTGGCCGATACGACCATCAACATCGATCCCGACGCCGAGGCCCTCGCGGAGATCGCGATCTTGGCCGCAGAGCGGGTCCAGGGTTTCGGCATCGTGCCGCGGGTAGCGATGCTCTCCTTCTCGAACTTTGGCGATGCGCCGCATCCCGAGTCGCGCAAGGTCGCCGAAGCTACCAAGATGGTGAAATCCCTGCGTCCCGGGCTCATGATCGACGGCGAAATGCAGGCGAACGTCGCGCTCGAACCGAAGGACCGCGAAAATTACCCTTGGAGCACGCTGGAAGGCCCCGCCAACGTACTCATCTTCCCGAATCTCGACGCCGGAAACGCCGCTTATAAGCTCCTGGCGGCCGCGGGAGGCGCAGAGGTGGTCGGACCGATCTTGCTCGGCGTACGCCAACCGGTCAGCGTCCTGCAGCAAAATGCGACCGTCGACGCTATCGTGCACATGACCGCGATCACCGTAAGTCAGGTCGGTTGCCTGCCCGGCGAGTCGAGCCTCCCCCCGCCCAGCCTAAAAGACCCAGGTTTTCGCAGCGCGGAGTGAGCCGGGTGCGACCCGCCGAATTCGACATTGCCGCGGGGCCGCGAGCTCATATGCTCCCGCCCCCATGACCACGAAAGGTGATTTCGCCTCCCTGTTCGAGAATCCTACGGCCGGCCGCGAAAAGGGCCGCCGACCCCGCTTGGAGCCCGGGCAGGAGGTGGAAGGTGTGGTGCTCGAGCTGAGCGGAGGTCTCGTCATCCTCGACATCGGTCTCGGCGCTGACGCAACGCTCGATCGGATGGAGCTCGGTGACCGTGAGGTGAAGATCGGCGATCGCTTGCGCGCGCTGGTGAAGAACGCGCGCTCCGACGCACCCGAGCTCACGCTGGCCCTCGGTCGGGGCGGCGGCTCGATCTCCACGGCGAACATCGAGCTCGCTCGCAGCTCCGGGACGCCCGTCGTCGGCACCGTCACCGCCGCAGTGAAGGGCGGCTTTTCCGTGGACGTCGGTGGCATTCGCGCCTTCTGTCCGATTTCGCAGATCGATTTGAGCTATGTGAACGAGCCGGAGGTTTGGGTCGGGCAGAGCCTCGAGTTCAAGGTCACCGAGGTGCGCGAGGGCGGACGGAACGTGGTCGTGTCCCGGAAGGCGCTCCTCGAAGCTCAGCGCAAAGCGGCGCAGCATGCTCGACAAGCTCACCGTCGGTTCGGTGGTCTCTGGCACCGTGCGCCAAATCGGCAAACACGGCATCGTCGTCGATCTCGGCGGGATCGACGGATTTGTGCACATTTCTGAGCTCGCTCACGGGCGCGTCCAGATGGCGGAAGACGTCGTTTCTCTGGGGGAGCGCGTCGAGGCCAAGGTGCTCTCGAACGAGGCGAATGAGCGGGGACCGACGATTCGTCTGTCGATCAAGGCTCTTGCGTCGCCGGCTGCTGCGCCCGAGGCTCCGCCGAACGATACTGTCTTGGACGCGAAGGTGGTCGGTCACGTGGTGAGCGGGATTTTGGTCTCGACAAAACATGGCGATGGTCTGGTTCCGGCGCGGGAGCTCGATCTCCCTCCGGGTGCCGATCACAAGCGCGCCTTCCCCGTGGGCACCGCGTGACGCTCGTGCACCGCGACCCGGCGACCGGGAAAATGCGCTTCAGCGTCAAACAAGTTGCTCACGTCGAGGAACAGAAGAACTACCGCGAGTTCGCGGGAAATCAGGGCTCGCGCAGCTCCGGCATGGGGAGCCTCGGCGACCTGTTGGCTGAGCGTTTCGGCGGCGGGCTCAAAGCAGGCGACGGTAAGGCCGACGCGAAGAATCCCCCGAAGCGAGGCCGCTGAGAGGCACCGAGCAGGTGGCGACCGAGCGTTTTGAAGTGCCCCCGGAGGGGGCAGGCTTGCTCCTCGACCGCTACCTGCGGATGGTCAAAGGCGCGCCCCCGTGGAGCAAGGTGCGCGCTTGGATCGAACGCGGCTGCGTGTCCGTCGACGGGCACGTCGAGCGAACCACGACCTTTCCCCTCGCAGCCGGTTCCGTCGTCGAGTTCAACGAAAATGGACTCAGGCGGCGCGAGGAGCGCGCCGTCGATCCTCGAGCGATTCCGATCCTGTTTCAGGACAGCCAGGTGGTGGTCGTCGTCAAACCGGCCTTCGTTTCGACGGAGCCCTACGACGCTCAGGAAAAAGACACCCTCGTCCAGTTGCTCCGAGGCCAGCTCGGCGGGCGTCCTCTTTATGTTGTGCACCGTCTCGACAAAGAGACCACCGGCATTTTGGTCTTTGCTCGGACGCCTCCCGCCAAAGACCATCTGAAAAACCAGTTCCGTTTCCGGACCACTGGACGGCGTTATCTGGCCCTCGCGCACGGCTTCCCGCGCCCCAGGACCATCTCGAGCCACATCGTGCGGGATCGGGGCGACGGTCTGCGCGGCTCGACGGACAACAAGACGCTCGGCCGCGCTTCGGTAACACACGTGACGCCCCTCGAAGAGCTGCAAGGAGCGAGCCTCGTTGAGTGTCGCTTGGAGACGGGCCGGACTCACCAGATTCGCATCCACCTGGCCGAGGCGGGGCACCCTTTGCTCGGGGAGCGGGTCTATTCGAAGGGGTATCAGGGCCCCTTGCTCGCAGCCCCCCGCGTGATGCTTCACGCCGAGACCCTCGAGTTCGACCACCCAACCGGAGGGCAGCGCCTGCGCTATCAGGTCGATCCACCTGCGGACTTCACAAATCTACTCGAGGCCTTGCGAAAGGGGACGGGCGCGCTGTCATCCTTTCAAGAACCTGCGCCCCGGGACGTGCGTCCTTCCGCGCCCCGAACTACCCTCCCGAAAAGTGGAGCAGGGCGCCCTCCTCGAGGGCGACCGACTCGCTCAAGGAGGTAGACGTGGCAGAAGCGCTGGCGAACAAGACTTGTGTGCCTTGTATGGGTGGGGTCCCGCCCATGGAGCTCGAGAAGAGCCGGGAGCTGCTCGCTGAGCTCCGCGGCTGGTCGATCATCGACGAACACCATCTGGAGAAGGAGTTCTCCTTTCCTGATTTCAAGGGTGCGCTCGCCTTCGTGAATCGGGCGGGACAAGTCTCAGAATCCGAAGGTCATCACCCGGAGCTCGTGCTCAGCTGGGGGAAGGTGGTCGCTCGGATCTGGACGCACAAGGTCGATGGTCTGACCGAGAGTGACTTCATTCTCGCCGCCAAGTTCGATCAGCTCGAGGTCTCTTGAAGCTGCGTGTCGCTGCCGTCCGTCTGAATCAGACGCCCCTCGACTGGTCGGGCAACCAAGCGCGCCTGCTCCGGGCTCTGCATGACGCGCGGAGGGAAGGGGCGCAGATCCTCTGTTTCCCCGAGCTCTGCATCTCGGGCTACGGCGCCGAGGACGCCTTCTTTTGGCCGGAGACTCTCGAACGGAGCCTCCGGGTCCTCGAGGCGATCGCGCCGGAAACGCGAGGTCTTGTTGTGGCATTGGGGCTTCCGATCCACGTTTCTGGTGGGACCTATAATGCCTCTGCGGTGTTGTGTGACGGGCGTTTGCTCGGCTTCGCTTGCAAGCGTCACCTCGCCCAAGACGGTCTCCACTACGAGCCTCGCTGGTTTCGTCCTTGGCCCGAAGGGCTCGACCGAGAAGTGGATCTGGGGGAGACGCTCGGTACGGTTCCAGCGGGGGATCTCGTTTTTGAGATCTCGGGGCTACGTTTTGGGTTTGAGATCTGTGAGGACGCTTGGGTGCCGGAGCGGCCGGGTCGCGAGCTGTTCCGAGCGGGCGTCGACCTGATCCTGAACCCGAGCCATTTTGCCTTCGGCAAAGAGCGCCTGCGGGAGGAGCTGGTGCTCACCGGCAGCGCAGATTTCGAATGCGCCTACGTGTACGCGAACCTGGTGGGCAATGAGGCGGGGCGCAGCATTTACGATGGCGATGCGCTGGTGGCTCAAGGGGGACGCCTGCTCCGCAAAGCTCGGCGCTTCTCTTTCTCAGAAGTACAAGTTCTCGCATGCGATCTTGAGCTCTCGCCGAAGGGAGAGAAGGCGAAGCTGCGCCGAGTGGTGCGGTCCGAGCTCTCCTTCGCCGGAGAGCTCGGACCTATTTCGGACGCGGCCCAAGGCCTCGCGCCGGACGCGCCGCGACTTGAAAAGGAGCAGGAGCTCGCTTCCGCGATCGCTCTCGGGCTCTTCGACTACGGCCGCAAGTCGAGGAGTCGCGGTTTTGTCGTCTCCCTGAGCGGCGGCGCCGACTCGGCCGTTTGTGCGCTTCTGGTCCGCTACATGGTGAGGCTCGCGGTCTTAGAGCTCGGTCTCGAGAAAGTAAGAGCCCTCTTTGGACACTCAGAGGCGAAGGACGAGGAGGAGCTCATTCAGCGCCTGCTCACCACGATCTACCAGGCGACGGAGAACTCGGGGCCGGTCACGCGACAAGCTGCCGCGGAGGTGGCCCGAGAGCTCAGCGCGACCCACCATGAGGTCGACGTCGACGGCCTGTTCCGAGAGTACCGACGCGTGGCCGCCTCTGCGCTCGGTCGGGAGCTCAGCTGGCCTGGAGATGACGTGACTCTGCAGAACCTCCAGGCGCGCGTTCGCGCGCCGTCAGCCTGGACGCTGGCGAACGTGCGTTCGGCGCTGCTCCTTTCGACGAGCAACCGCTCAGAGGCCGCGGTGGGCTACGCGACGATGGACGGCGACACAGCGGGCGGCCTCGCGCCCATCGCCGGCGTCGACAAACACTTCATCCGGAAATTCCTGGTTTGGGCTGAGCAGGTCGGCCTCGAAGGACTCGGCCCCGTGCGTTCTCTTCGCTTCATCAATGCTCAGGCGCCGACCGCGGAGCTTCGTCCCCCGGAGTTCGCTCAGACGGATGAGAAAGACATCATGCCCTACGAGGTGCTCGACACGATCGAACGCCTCTTCGTTCAGGCGCGCAGAGGCCCCCGCCACGTCCTCGAGGAGCTCAGCGTCCATTTCCCGGCGTACGATCGCCTCGTGCTCTTTGGGTGGATGGAGCGATTTTTTCAGCTCTTCGCCCGCAATCAATGGAAGCGGGAGCGTTATGCGCCGAGCTTCCACCTCGATGATCTGAGCCTTGATCCGAAGACCTGGTGCCGGTTCCCGATCTTGTCGGGCGGCTTCGCCGATGAGCTCGCCGAGCTCCGGGCCGAGCTCGCTAACGACCAGAAAAGTTAGGCTTCCGTTTTTCGAGGAAGGCCCTGACTCCCTCGTTGAAGTCGTCACTTTCAAGCAGCCGGATCTGTTCTTCCCGAACGCGCCGGAGCTCTTCCTCGAGCGCGGCGCGCCGGGGACCAAACAGCGTCCGCTTCAAGGCGCCCATGGCGAGAGGTGCGCGTTGTCCCAAGGTGGCGGCGAGGGTGAGCGCCTCCTCTTCGAGCCGATCTTCGGGCACGACCCGCTCGACGATGCCGAGCTGAAAGAGCTCGGCAGCAGCGACCCTGCAAGAAGCGAGAACGCGCGAGCGGGACCGATGAGCTCACGAAGGAATAACGTTCCGCCGCCGTCCGAGAGCAGCCCGACGTGGATGAAGGATTCTTGAAGGAACGCGCTCTCACTCGCGATGCGCAGATCGGTGGCCAATGCCAAGTCGGCGCCGAAACCAGCGGCCGCTCCACAGAGGGCGGCGAGAATCGGCTTGTCGGCGCGAGCGATCGTCAGAATCAGCCTATGGAAATCTTCAAGGGTGCCGACGGGATCCGTTTTGGCCGCCTCTTCCAGCGTGGTCAGATCGCCCCCCGCGCAAAAGGTCCCCGAGCTCCCCAAGAGCGCCACGGCGGAGATCGCGTCGCTTCGGAGGTGCTCCTCGAGCGCTCGCGTAAGCTCAACGGCGGTGCCCCGGTCGAGGGCATTTCTTCGTTCCGGACGAACCAGTCGGACGACACCGACCAGGCCGCGCACTTCGCTCGACACGAAGCTCCGGGGCGATGAATTCGGGGAATCAGTTGCGGTCACAAAGGTTCAGCATAAGCCAGAGTCTGAGTCTGGAAAAATGCGCGCGTTTTTTCCTTCCGGTGACGGCGAAATGGGCAAATATGCCCAGGGAAGGTTGGGCTGTTTCACGCCGTAAGGATCTTTTGCTCGCTCCTTACCCATCCCCCGGGTTCTCCCTTGCCCCTCTCTTTCCTCGGCATCTCGGGCTATGAGATGCGTTCACCCCCCCAAGGCTCCCATGTTGCACTCGCTTCGAACGTCCGCTTGGTCCGTGATCTTCGCTTTCCTCTTGGTTCCGGCGCTGGCCTGGGCAGCCGCTGACTTTACCTATTCGGCGTCCCACGTGACCCAGAAGTCACCGGAGCACGTGCTCAGCGTCCTCACCGCTTACGGCAACACCTGTGAGAAGGGCTGTAAGTACTATGGGCCCGACCTCGTTGAGTTCACCATGCTCAAGGAGAAGAAGACCCCGACCAGCTGGTACACCTGGAGCCATGTGTCGACCACGATGAAGCAGGTGAAGTACTTCAGCTTCGTCCAGGTCACGAAGAACGCAGACGGGACCTTCGTCATGACGACGAAGCAGCTCGACGAACGGGACCAGGCGGTCATCGACGAGCTAGTGAAGGCGACGAACCGCGAGCACGCACCCGCGTTCGACACGGGCTTCACCAAGTTCACCGTCACGAAGCTTCCGGACGGGAAGACCAAGGTGACTCAGTCCATGAAGATGAGCGCGAGCGGGATGCTCGCGATGTTCCGGGGCAAGATCGAGTCGGGAATGAAGAAGGGCGCTGAGGTGACCTTCCAGAACATCGAAAAGTGAGCGCAGAGCGCGCTCCTCCCAAGCGGGGGGCGCGCATGGCTCAGTGAAAGGGCGCGTTCCTCGGGGAGCGCGCCTTTTTCTTTTTGAGCCTCAGCCGAGGGCGTTTGCGACGACCTGCTTCGCTTCCTCTTGAATCTGGGCGAGGTGCGCTTCGCTCACGAAGGACTCGGCGTAGATCTTGTAGACGTCTTCGGTCCCGCTCGGCCGTGCTGCGAACCATCCGCTGCCGGTGACAACCTTGAGTCCGCCGAGGCTCTCGCCGTTCCCGGGCGCTGCCGTCAGTTTCGCTACGATGGGTTCGCCAGCGAGCTGAGTGGCTTGGACCTGCTCGGGGGAGAGGCGTCCGAGGCGCTTTTTCTGTTCTGGGGTCGCGGGGGCGTCGATGCGGGCGTAGTGCGGCGAACCGAAGCGCGCCTCGAGCTCACCGTAGAGCTCTCCGGGGTCTTTCCCGGTGCGGGCGGTCATCTCCGCGGCGAGCAGCGCCAAGATGATGCCGTCTTTGTCCGTGGACCAGGAGCGGCCGTCGCGGCGCAAAAAGGAAGCGCCTGCGCTCTCCTCGCCACCGAAGCCGATGCTCCCGTCGGAGAGCCCGTCGACGAAATACTTGAAGCCTACGGGTACCTCGACCAAACGGCGGCCGAGCGATTCTGTCACCCGGTCGAGCATGCTGCTCGAGACAGCGGTCTTACCGACGCCGGCGTTTCCGAAGCCGGGACGGTTTTGGAAGAGGTAGGAGACGCAAGCGGCGAGATAGTGGTTCGGGTTCAGAAGGCCGCGGCTCCTCGTGACGATGCCGTGCCGATCGAAATCCGTATCGTTGCCGAAGGCGATGTCGTAGCGATCTTTGAGGGCGATGAGCCCAGCCATCGCGTAGCGCGAGGAGCAGTCCATGCGGATCTTGCCGTCGCCGTCGACGTGCATGAACGAAAAAGTCGGATCGACGGTCGTGCTGATCACCTCGATGCTCAGGCGGTGGCGTTCGGCGATCGGCTGCCAATAGTGGACTCCGGCGCCGCCGAGCGGATCGGCGCCGATCTTGAGGCCTTTTTCGCGGATCACGTCGAGGTCGATGATCTCCGGGAGAGCTTCGACGTAGGGAGTGACAAAATCGTACTCCTCGGTCGTTGCTGCGGCGCGCGCGCGGGTGATCGGAAGCCGGCGAATCTTTTCGTAGCCCTCGCGAAGGAGCTCATTGGCGCGGGCCTGGATGACGCCGGTGATGTCACTGCCTGCGGGGCCACCGTGGGGAGGGTTGTACTTGATGCCGCCGTCTCGAGGAGGGTTATGGCTCGGGGTGATCACGATGCCGTCGGCGAGGCCCGTGGTCCGACCGCGGTTGTACTCGAGGATCGCGAAGGAGACGGCGGGGGTCGGGGTGTAGTTTTGGTCCTTGGCGACGCGGGTCAACACGCCCTGGGCCGCGAGCACTTCGAGGGTGGAGATCGCGGCCGGCTCGCTGAGAGCGTGGGTGTCGATGCCAAGGAAGAGGGGCCCGGTGATCCCCTTCTGCGCGCGGTACTCACAGATGGCCTGAGCGACGGCCAGGATGTGCGCTTCGTTGAAGCGGCCGTCGAGCGAGCTGCCCCGGTGTCCTGATGTGCCAAAGCTGACGAGCTGGGTCGGATCGTCAAGGTCAGGTGTGATAGAATAATAAGCGCTGATGAGGCGGGGAATATTCTCGAGGATGGATCGGGGTGCCGGCTTTCCAGCGAGCGGGCTCACACTCATGCCTCGGGATTAGGCTCCATTGGTCACTCGTGCAAGATGACCCGTGTCGTTCCACCGTAGCGAGACAGGTACCTGACCGCGTGCCAATTTTCAGGGACTTGAGGCTCGGTGAACTCGAAGAGCCACTTGCCGTCTTTCGGTGAAACGTTCACGCAACCGGCGCTTTTCAAGTCACCGAAATCGTCGTGCCAGTAGGCCGTGTGGATCGCGTGGGGGCCAGAGAAGTTTTGGGTCCAGGGGACGTCGCCGTGAATGATCGGGCCCCCTGAGGACTCCATGGTGGCGGTCTTGAGCTTCGAGCTGATCTCGAAGCGGCCCACGGGAGTGCTCGCTGTGGACACGAGCTCTCGTCCGGGGACAGGTCCTCCGCCGCGGCCCGCCGAGATCATCGTCACGTAGACGGGGCGATCTTTTCGGAACGCGACGAGCCAGCCGCCGAGAATGCTGATCTCGACGGTGGTGTCGCGATCGACCCCCGGTCCCTTTTGGGGGAACTCGGGCTCAGCGATGACCGCCTCACGATGACTCACCCAAAGGTCGCTCCCCGTGACGCGGTAGTAGCGAGTGCGCCCGACGCTCTCGGGAGGCTCGTCGAGCAGCACGTGGCCGTGACGAGGGAACGTGTGCGGGGCGCGCTCGAACTCGCCTGGGGCTAGGCGTCGATAGGCGGGCGTCTCGTCACGACGGAAGAAGGCGATCGGGAGCCTCTTTTCGCCCACGAGCTCGACGCCTTGGAATTCGCTCGGAGGCACAAGCGTCACATCTCCGCGAGGGACCCAGCTCAAATCTCCCGCGAGAAGGAGACCGATCCCGAAGGCGTCACCCTGATCGGCGTAAGCAAAGGCCGAGCGCGCGACGATGCGGTCGCGGCGCTCGCTGAGTCCTTTCGGGAGTGGGGGGAGCTCGGGAGCGAGCGTACCTGTGAGCGCAGCGTCACGTCCTCTGCGTGCTTCGAGGAAAGGGCGCGCATGTTCGAGGGACTCGAAGCGGCGGACGTCTTTGGTCGTGACCGCGTAGCGATGCGGCCAGGGGGACTCGACGCGCGCGCGGTAGGGAAGGATCTTCTGATAGACGGGATCGTCTTCGTCGAAGGTCGCTCGCTCTCCATCAATGCACACCCAGCCGCGAGGTTCGACGGGGGCCCAAGGGCCCGCGCAGCCGGGACCACTCTTCGGCTCTTCGGAACGCAATCGAACAGCGTTCCCCCAGGCGAGCGCGCCGATCCACTGAGCACGATAGGAAGGCTCAGAGCGGATCCACACGTTGCGGGACTTAGCGAACAGGCGACGTCCCGCCGCATCGGGCGGAGCGGGCCCGTCCTGCCGCTTCGGGGCATCGGGGGGAGCTTCGGTGGCGCTTTGCGCGGTTCCTTTCGACTCAGGCGAGGGCCGGGGAACCTCCAGGGAGGCGCGGGGCGGCTCGGCTGGGGGGACTTCTACGGCGCCCGGGAGAGCTTCCTGCTTGGCTCCCCGATCGCAGGCAGTCAGGAGGAAGAGTGCTCCGAGGGCCGCGCCGGGGAGCCGGCAGAGCGGGGGGCTCGGCCTTCGGGCTTCGGTCGAGGGGGGCTCGCTGATGAAATCTCTTCTCCGTGTGCTGCGTCTCACCGTTGTCGAGGGGAAGCTCGCACGCCTTTCCCGATCGGTCGAGGGCGCCGATTTCTTTTCCCAAGGGGCCTTCGCGAGGCAGATTCGGGGCAGTCTTGTGATTTCGCTCCTCGGTCGACTGTCCCTTGGGGGTTCCCTTTGCCTTTGCCTTTCGCTGCTCGCTTGTGGCGTCACGCCGCCCCAGGCGGCGAAAGCGCCCCCGCCCTGGGTGGAGAGCGGCTATCGCCCTTGGGGCCAGGAGGAATCGTCGACCGTCATCGCCCGGGCTGCCCCTCCCCGGGAGCCCGAAGCGCAGCGGACGCCGGTGGCACGGAGGGCGCCCTCCGGCGACTGCCTGACGCGCCTTCGGGGGCTCGGCGTCGAGTTTCAGGAGCTCCCGTCACTCAAGGGAGTCGAGACACCGGTGCGGGTTGAGGGGAAGCTCGCTGGGGTTGAGTTTTTCTCGAATCACGGGCGCAAGCTCGACATGGACTGTCGCTTGGCGGTCGCCCTCGTGGAGCTCGGCGGAGAGTTCCGCTCGCTCGGCATCACCAAGGCTCGCTTCTCGGGAGCCTATGTGTATCGGACGACCCGCAAAGGACGCCTGAGTCATCACGCCTTTGGTCTCGCGATCGACATTCACGAAATCTGGGTCGGGAGCCAGCGACATTCGGTCGACAAAGCGTTTCGCAAGGGGAACGGCTGTGACAGAAAGGGCCCGGTGCTCAACACTCTCGCCTGCACATTCAAGGCGAGCGGTCTCTTCGAAGAGGTCCTGACGCCCGACTACAACTGGGATCACCGGGACCATCTCCACGTGGCGGTGCCGAAGGTTCCTCCGAGCTCTACCCGTTCCGCGTTCGACGAGCGCTCGTCTCCGCCCGAGTCCTCCGCCCGAATTGCTGAGCGATGATGGCTTCGGTGAAGCTGCTCCGCAGGTAAAAGCCGCGAGGAAGCTCGCGGTAAGCGACGCCGTCTTCGTCGAAGGCGCGCCTTCTTGCGCTTGCGTCCCGCGCTTTGGGGCGGACCTGGAGGGCGACGCCGAGATGGGCGGTGATGAGCTCCGTCTGGCCGCGGCCGACGAGGGAAGCGAGCTCTTCCCAGTCTGCCCGGAGGGTCTTTTCCCAGGCCCCTTCGAGCTTCCAGAGGAAGGGAGTGCCGACGCGGCGCTCTGGGAGAATCGTCCTGGGATCGGCTTCGATCGGGACCCAGAGGACTTCTGCGAGCTTGTTGCGCACGCGGCTCGTCTCCCACTCGGAGTCGGCGATGTCGGCGAGCTCAATAGTACAAACGAAGGTCGATTCTCGGGGGCGGCCGTCAGGGCGCACCGGGATCGTTTTCAGCTCGATGCCGAGCTCGGGGAAATCCGGGAGCGCTTTGGAGGTCGCGCTGGCGCCGAGGAGCTTCTCGATGAGCGCGCCGACGAAACCTTTGGCGTGGAGCTGCGAGTGAGGCACCTGCTCTCGGGGAACGCCGAGCTCCGCCGCGAGCTCCGCGATCGTGCATCCTGCCAGTCGGCTCGCTCGTTCGAGCAGCTCGGCTGGAGAGGTCGGCGGGGCAGCGGCGCCCGAGAGGGGAGGTAGACTTGGCAACTCGCGCTTAGCCTACGCTCCTCTCGATTCTGGTCGAGGCTTGTGTCAGCGTCCGGCGGCGGCATGGAACTCGACCACATTTGGATCACTGGGGCTCGTGAGCACAACCTGAAGTCTGTCGAGGTGAAGATTCCGAAAAAGAAGCTCGTCGTTTTGACGGGCGTTTCGGGCTCAGGAAAATCCTCGCTCGCGTTCGATACCCTCTACGCCGAGGGACAGAGGCGCTACGTCGAGAGCCTCTCCGCGTACGCTCGGCAGTTCTTGGGCCGGCTCGATAAGCCCAAGTTCGACGCGATGCGCGGCCTTTCGCCGACGATTTCTATCGAGCAGAAGACGGCGGGCTCGAACCCGCGCTCGACCGTCGGCACCATCACGGAAATCGCCGACTATCTGAGGGTCCTCTACGCGCGCGTCGGCGAGCAGTACTGCACCGAATGCGGAAAGCGCGTCAAAGGCCAGAGCGCAGAACAGATCGCTCAGCAGATCGTGTCTCGTCCGAAGGGGACGAAGGTCATTCTGCTTGCCCCGCTGCTCAAGAATCGCAAAGGCGAGCACCGGGAGCTCCTCCTCGAAGCGCGCCAGAAGGGATGGGTTCGGTTGCGCGTGGACGGCGAGATCGTCGAGAGCGAAGGACTCGAGGCCCTCGACAAGAGAAAGAAGCACTTCGTCGACGTGGTCATCGACCGTCTGGTGATCGGTCAGGCGACCCTCGCCCGCGTCACCGAATCTGTCGAAAAAGCGCTCGAGGTCGGGCGCGGTGAGCTCATCGAGTTCTCCTCCGACAAAGACGTCCTCTATTCCCGCGCCGCCGCTTGCTGCGGAATTTCCTACCCTGAGCTCACTCCTCAGAGCTTCTCCTTCAACAATCCTCAGGGCATGTGCCCCGAGTGCGGCGGGCTTGGCATCAAGACGGCGATCGATCCTGATCTCGTCATCCCGAACCCAGACCTTTCGATCGACGAGGGCGCAATTGTGCCTTGGGGAAGCGATGTCTCCGAGAAAGACACGGGCTGGGGCAGCGGGATGCGCCTCCAGATCCTGCGCCAGCTCAAGATCCCGCTCGACAAACCCTTCCGCAAGCTGCCCCAGAAGACCCGCGACCTCATCCTCTACGGGACCGGGGACAGGCGCTACAAGGTGCAATGGAAGGGGCAGTCCGGCGGAGGCACCATGCACGTGCGGTACGAGGGAGTGATCCCACGCATGGTGCGCGGGCTGGCGGAGACGAAGAGCGAGAACGCGCGGAGGTATTACGCGGCGTTCATGGGCAGCGCGCCGTGCCGAGCTTGTGGAGGCTCGCGCCTACGCAAAGAGAGCGCGTTTGTGAAGATCCAGGGCGCGTCGATCGTTGACGTTTCGCGGCTCACGGTGCGGGACGCCTGGACCTTCTTTCGGGAGCTCAAGCTCACCGGAAGCCACAAGGTGATCGCGACCGAGGTCCTCAAGGAGGTCGAAGCGCGACTCGGGTTCCTCGATCGCGTGGGGCTTGGGTATCTTTCTCTGGACCGGGCAGGGCCGTCCCTCTCCGGCGGCGAAGCGCAGCGAATTCGCCTGGCGAGTCAGGTGGGCTCGGAGCTCACCGGCGTCACCTATGTCCTCGATGAGCCGAGCATCGGTCTCCACCAGCGCGACAACGAGCGCTTGATCGAGACGCTGACGCGTATGCGCGATATCGGCAACACCGTCGTCGTCGTTGAGCATGACGAAGACACGATCCGCGCCGCCGATCATGTGATCGATTTTGGTCCGGGCGCGGGGCGTCATGGCGGTCAGGTCGTCTTCTCTGGGCCGCCCTCGAAGCTCGTTCAGGCGAAAAAGAGCCTCACGGCGGACTTTCTCTCGGGGCGGCGCAAGGTCCACGTCCCGAAGGAGCGGCGAAAGGCCAAGGGAAAAATTGTCCTTCGCGGCGCGCGGGAGAACAACCTGAAGGATGTGACCGTTGAGATCCCGCTCGGCGTGATGACAGCCGTGACGGGAGTCTCGGGCGCGGGCAAGAGCACCCTCATCAACGACATCCTCTATCCTTCCCTCGCGCGGCACCTTCACGGCAGCGACGTGCGGGTGGGCGCGCACGATGGCATCGAAGGGCTCGAGGCGATCAACAAGGTGATCGACATCGATCAACAGCCGATCGGCCGCACGCCGCGCTCCAATCCCGCTACCTACATCAAGGTCTTTGACGAGATCCGCAAGCTGTTCGCGGAGCACCCTGACGCGAGGGCTCGCGGCTACTCTCCGGGACGTTTCTCCTTCAATGTCGCTGGCGGACGCTGCGAAGCCTGCGAGGGCGATGGCGTCAAGAAGGTCGAAATGCACTTCCTCGCGGACGTGTATGTCACCTGCGACGACTGCCAGGGTAAGCGCTTCAACGCGGCGACCCTCGAGGTGCGTTATCGCGACAAGAGCATCGCGGACGTCTTAGATCTTACGATCAGTGAAGCGCGGGAGCTCTTCGCTCCTCATCCGTCGATCGCCGAGCCGCTTCGGCTGCTCGAGGAAGTTGGTGTTGGTTATCTGCAGCTTGGACAACCTTCGCCGACGCTCTCGGGCGGCGAAGCCCAGCGCATCAAGCTCGCGCGCGAGCTCTCGAAGCGAGCCACCGGCGACACTCTCTACATTCTCGACGAACCCACCACAGGGCTTCACTTCGCGGACGTCGAGAAATTGCTCGACGTGCTCCAGCGCCTCGTGAATGCGGGCAACACCATCGTCGTCATCGAGCACAATCTCGACGTCATCAAGACCGCAGACTGGATCATCGATCTTGGTCCCGAGGGCGGACCGGGAGGCGGCCAGATCATCGGCGCGGGCACACCGGAACAGGTCGCGAAAATCGCGAAGTCCGCGACCGGGCGCTATTTGAAGCGGGTGCTCTCGGCCTCTTGAGGGGCAGGACGGCGACGGAGGGGGACCTTTCATGAAACGCTCCTTGCGTCTCTTTGATGTCCTGTGTCTCGGGCTGAACGCGATTGTCGGGTCGGGAATTTTCCTTTTGCCTGACGATCTGTTTCGCGAGATGGGGCCGCTGTCACCCCTCGCGTTTATGTTCGCGGGGCTCGGGCTGGTGCCTGTGGCTTGGTGTTATTCGGTCGCCGCGAGGAATCACGATCAGACGGGAGGGCCCTACCTGTACACGCGAGAGGCGTTCGGAAGTGCTCCGGCCTTTGTCGTCGGATTTATGGCCTTTGCGACGGGGGTGCTCTCTTTCGCAGCGGTGTCCGCGGCGGCGGCTGCCTCTTTGGTGCGCCTCTTTCCCGGAGCGGCGAGCCCCGGGCTCTTGATGGGAGCGGCGACAGCGGGCATCGTCTTTTTCTCCGGCTTGAACTACCTCGGCGCTCGCCCGGGCGCGTTCACTGTGAACTCATTTACGGTCGTGAAGTTTGCGATCTTGGCCTTGGTTCTTCTTGTTCTGGGCGGCGCGGCTGGTCCCGAAGAGAGCGTCTTGGCGTCACCTCCGCCGCTCGGAGGAACCTCAGCGGCTGTCTTCATGGCGGTGTTTGCTGTGCAGGGGTTTGAGGTGGTCGGCGTGCCAGCGGGAGAAAGTCAGAAGCCCGAGCGCGACGTGCCCATCGGGGTCCTCGGCTCCTTGCTCGCCGCCACGGTGCTCTACATGCTCGTGCAGTTTGTGCTGGTGCGCGGCTACGGGGGGCTCTCTGCCGTCACGGATACGCCGCTTGCGGACGCCGTCGCCGCGCAGAGTCCGAGATGGGGTTTCTGGGTAGCCCTCGGAGGCGTCATCTCGACCTGGGGTTTCGTGGCGGGTACGGCCCTTGGGACCCCTCGCTATCTCTACGCTCTCTCTCGAGGAGGCCACCTCCCGGCGGGGCTCGCCGCGCTCCATCCTCGCTACCACTCACCGAGCCGCGCCATTTTACTTACGGCCGGGCTCGCGCTCCTCTTCGTTTCCGCCTTCGACTATCGCGCGCTGATCGGCATGTCGAACGTGACGATTGCGGTCCAATACTTAGCGACTTGTTTGGCCGTGGCGCATCTCCAGAGGGCCCCCGGTGGGGAAAAGTACCGGCCGCCCGGGGGGCTCCTCTTGCCGGGGCTCGGTGTCTTGATGAGCCTCTGGATCTTGACCGAGGCCTCCGCGGAAGAGTTCACCTGGGTCGCGGTGAGCCTGGGCGCGGGAGGGCTCCTGTCCTGGTTTTTGCGGCGAACGGCGACGAAAACCGCTGCGTGAAGAGGGCTCGAACACGACCGGTCTAGGCCGCGCGCCCCTCCGGGTGGTCAACCCTTGGCAGCGAGCACGGGCTTGCGTAGGAGTTCCGCCTCGACGAGAGCTGCCTCGGCCGTTCCCGCGAGATGCGAAAAGGCCCTATGACCTCTCCTCCTAGCCTCCCTCGAGAGGATGTTCCTTCCCGCCCGCGCGGGCCTCTCGAGCTCGACTTCGACTCTATCTCCCCGAGTGAGGTCACCTCGGAGTGGCTTCTGGAGAAGCTGCTCGGCTACGTCGCGAGCATCGGTCTCGAACTCTACCCAGCCCAGGAGGAAGCTATCCTGGCGGTCTGTGAGGGCAAGAACGTCGTCTTGAACACCCCGACCGGCTCCGGGAAGAGCCTGGTCGGTGCGGCCGCCTGTTTCGCCTCTTTGGCGCGGGATGAGCGCGCCTATTACACGGCGCCGATCAAGGCGCTGGTGACGGAAAAGTTCTTCGACCTGTGTCGCCTGTTCGGGCCCCAGAACGTCGGACTCATGACCGGCGACGCCACGGTGAATCGCGATGCGCTGGTCATCTGTTGCACAGCGGAGATCTTGTCGAACTTGGCCCTCCGGGAAGGCGAAGACGCCGACGTCGAGTGGGTCGTGATGGACGAGTTCCATTACTACGCCGATCGGGAGCGCGGGGTGGCTTGGCAGGTTCCTTTGCTCACCCTACCCCAGGCGCGTTTCCTCCTGATGAGCGCGACCATCGGCGATCCGGAGCCCTTCGCTCGGGCTGCCACCCGTATCACCGGGCGGGAGACCGCGACGGTGATCGGTCACGAGCGCCCCGTGCCGCTCGAGTTTCGTTACGTCGAGACTCCGCTCCAGGATACGGTCCAAGATCTCGTCAAGGAAGGCCGCGCGCCCATCTATATCGTCCACTTCTCCCAGCGCGCGGCCATCGAACAGGCTCAGAGCCTGACGAGTTTGGATCTCCTCACCAAAGATCAGAAAAAGGAGCTCAAGGAAGAGATCGCTTATGAGCGCTTCGAGAGTCCCTTTGGCAAGGTGCTCGCTCGCTTCATTCCCCACGGCATCGGGGTTCACCACGCGGGCCTCTTGCCTCGTTACCGAAGGCTCATCGAACGCTTAGCGCAAAAGGGACTGCTCAAGGTCGTCGTCGGCACCGACACCCTCGGCGTGGGCGTCAACATCCCCCTGCGCACGGTCCTTTTCACCCAGCTCTGCAAATACGATGGTGACAAGACGAAGCTCTTGTCCGTCCGGGACTTCCTCCAGATCGCGGGACGGGCCGGGCGGCGCGGCTTCGACGACCGGGGCACGGTGGTCGTCCAGGCGCCCGAGCACGTGATCGAAAACCTTGCGCTCAAGCGCAAAGCCGCGGGAGATCCCAAAAAACAGCGCAAGCTGCACCTGAAGAAACCTCCGGAGCGAGGTTACGTCCCCTGGGATGAAAAGACCTTGGAGACGCTCAAGTCCGCGCCCTGCGAGCCTTTGACGTCAAGCTTCGACGTGAGTGTTGGCATGATGCTCGCGGTGCTCGGCCGGCCCCAAGGAGGCTGCCGAGCGATGAAAGCGCTGCTCGCCGACAGCCACGAGCCACCGGCGAAGAAGCGCGTCCTCAGGAAGAAGGCGCTCTCTCTGTTCCGTGCGCTCGGGCGCTCGGGGGTCCTTGAAATGAAGGACAAGCAGCTCCGCGTCGCCCGCGACTTTGGCGCAGAGTTCTCGCTCCACCAGGCGCTCTCGCTCTATGTGCTCGAGGTCGTAGAGACGCTGGAGAAGACCGAGCGAGAGTACCCGCTGCTCGTGGTGAGCTTGATCGAGGCGACTACCGAGAATCCAGGGCTCGTCTTGCTCCGGCAGATGGACGTGCTCAAGGCTCGGCGCCTGGCCGAGCTCAAACAGGCGGGGGTCGAGTACGAGGAGCGCATGGAGGAGCTTGAAAAGGTGACGCACCTCATGCCTCCGGAGCTCGATTTCCTTGAGGGCACTTTTGAGGCCTTCTCCAGGCAACACCCCTGGGCCCTCAGCTACGAAATTTCTCCGAAGTCGGTGGTGCGGGACATGTATGAGCAGGGGCTCGCCTTCAACGGCTACGTGAAAGAGTACGGCTTGGACCGCGCAGAAGGGGTTCTGCTTCGGTACTTGTCGGAGGTCTACCGAGCCCTCGAGCGGAGCTTGCCCGAGTCGGCCAAGACGGAGGAGCTCGTGGACTTGATCGAGTGGCTCGGGGCAGAGGTACGCTCCGTCGACGCGAGCCTACTCGAGGAGTGGACGCGGCTTCAGGATCCTCTGGCGGTGCTGGTCCGGCCCGAAGAGCCGGAGCCGACGGAGTTCGACGTCACGCGGGATCGGAGAGCCTTCACCGCTCTCGTTCGGAACGAGGTTTGGCGCTTTGTGCAAAGGATCGCGCGTCGCGATTACTCAGGAGCGCTTCAGTTTTTGCATCCTTCGCCCCACGAGCCCCCTTGGGATGAAGCTGGGCTCGAAGCGGCCTTTGCGCCCTACTTCGAGGAGTACGGGAACATTGTCGTCGATCCTGCGGCGCGCAGCCCTCGTTATCTCACGATCGAAGAGACGAAGGACTCCTGGCGCCTCACGCAGATCATCGTCGACCCAGAGGAAGAGCTCGGCACTCAGCTCGTCTTCTCCCTTGAGCTCGAGGCCTGCCGAAGTGCTGGGCGCGCTCTCGTTTCTCTCCTGTCCGTCGAGAGGAACTGAGGCCGGCCGAAAGTTCGCAGCCGATTTCAGGGACCTTGTGAGGTTCCCATGATAAAAATGTGAACGTTCACAAAGGCGGCTTTGGAAAAGGAGGGCTGAGAGTCGCTCCGCCCGAGGTCGATAGAACCCGCGTGATGTCGGGGGCTCTGACGGGCGGAGACGACTCCGAGGGGAGGGCCCTTGGCCGGAGCCTCGTCAGGCTTTGCGCGTCAGGCCTTCGCAGCCTTCTTCTCGCGCTTTTTGTCCTGCTTCTCCTTGATGCTCAATTTCGGGCGATTGTTATTGCCCTTCTTCTCCTGACCTTTTGCCATCCTGCACCCCCTTTCGGTTGAGAGACAACTCGAGTGTAACTCAAGTTCTTCCTGGTGGGGGAAACTTCTTTCAAAGTGAGCCCCCCGGCAGGAGCGGGTGCGCGCCGCCCGTTCGCGACGCGCCCGCTCGAATGCCCTTCCGCGGGGGCCTTTGCGAGGCGGTGGACCAGCTCGAAGGCTCGCCCGAGCTCAGGCCGATGTGAGGGTCCGGGGTGACTTTGCGGCGGGGGAGAAGAAGCTCAGAAGCTGCTGAAAAATGACCAAATATTGCCGGCGACTTCGTCAGGAATGTAGTGGTCGTAATTGCCAGTGCACCAGGCGACGGGCTTCTCCTCGGCGCAGCCGTCATAGAACGAGCAGTTGTTCAGCGACTTCGTCGAGCTGGAACTGCAACCGTTCTTGCCAACCCAGAAGTCGCGGCTGCTCTCGCCGCTTGAGATCGCGACGATATTATCCTGCGTGCCGTGCTGGAGCATGATCGCGCTCTTGACGGAGTTGTTCGCGCAGCCATTCGGACCGCCACCGGCGACCGGAGCAAAGGCCCGGAACCAGTCACTTCGGTCGCAGGCGATCTGGTTTGTGAAGAAGCCGCCCATACTGAAGCCGGCGATGAAGATGCGCGTACGGTCGATGCAGTACTTGTCGCCAAGTTCGTTGATGATGGTCTCGAGGAACTCGTAGTTCTTCGCGTTCGCCGACCAAGTCGACAACAGCACGTTGTCGCCCCAATGGGAGGTGTTGCCCGGATGGGGCCCTTCGCCCTGGGGCCAGACAGTGATGGCCTTGCCGCCCGAGCGCTGCGTGAAGTTGAAGCGATCGACGACGGCGATGTTGTTCATGTCGTAGCCGTGCAGACCAAAAATCAGCATGAGGGGCGTCTTGTTGTCCGCTCCCTGGGGCACGTCGAGGAGGTAGTAACGAGTGTCCCCTTGGATCTGGAGCTCTTGCTGTTGGTTCTTCGGGGGAGGCGTCGGGAAGGCCTTGCCACAGCCAGGGGTCGTGGGCTCCTGGGTCTGACCGCCCGAACCATCCACGCCGCCACTGCCGTCCGCTCCGCCGGACGCTGTTCCACCATCGCCGACGCTTCCTCCGGCAGCGTCGGCGCCACCGCTCGAGGCTCCCGCGCTCGCCCCTCCTGAACTCTCACTTCCTCCCGCGGCTCCGGATGTTCCACCGGTGAGAGCGCCGCCGGCTGCGGGCGACCCACCCACGTCACTTTGGCCGCCGCTGGGCGCGCCCCCGGCACCCGGGTTCGCCGCGCCCCCAGCGCTCGGATTGGCTTCTCCTCCTGTTCCGCCAGGCAAAGACCCACCGTCACTTGAACAGGCGGCAACAAGTCCAAGCGCAACACAGAGCGAAGCCGGCGTGACCCTGCGGACGGCGGGCCGGAACAGATCGCGATGTGTGACAGGTAAGCTTGCGGCCGACATAGCCCCCGTACCGTAACCGGGGGAATTCCGGCCAGCAGGGGAACTTTTTCTCCCCTGCAACTGGGAACCGGTGCCATGGCTTCAGGGGAGCCGGGGGGCGAAGGCTGTGTGAGCGCTATGGAAGCGGTACCCATCAATCGCTCACTGCCCGAGCGAACGATGTGATCGGTTCTGCGCGAGGGACTGGACGAATGGCCGGTCCACCCACGCGCAATGTTTACACCGAAGGTCCGTTTCAGCGGGCGCTCGTGAAGAGGGGGCTCTGAATCAGTTCGAGGGTGAGCTCTTTGAGGGAGGCACTGTCCTCGTGGCTGGTGGCGATTGTGCCGTCGAGCCCCGAGCGATCGGCGCTGTCCAGATCACGAGCGAGTACGAACTCGGCGAGGTGCGCGCTGAAACAAGCGTGAGCTCGCTGATCCTCTGCGAGCAAGGTGGCGAGCTCGGCGGCTCCTGAGAATGTCTTCTCTTCTCCCGAGAAGCGATAACTTCCGCTCGTATCGACAGGAGAGCCGTTGTCTGTCGTGCGCAGGCGGCCGAGCGCGTCGTAATTCTCAAATGCGAAGCCGAGGGGATGGATGTGTTCGGCGTGGCATTCGGCGCAGGGCGCATCCGCCGTGGCCTCTGTCAGCCAATCGCGCATCGTCTGCCCGGGCATTCGCATCTCGGGGATCGTCGGAATCCCACTGGCTGGCACTTCGAGCACGCGGCACAAGAGTGAGCCCACGATGAAGCTGCCTCGATGGACGGGGCTGGGCTCGGTCGGTAGGGAGCGGGCGGTCAAAAATCCGAGGCGCGTCAGGATGCCGGGGCGTTCGGGGAGCTCGACCGGAACGAAGCCCTGACTCGGGGGATCGACGCCGTAAAGGGGCGCCGTGATGGGGTCGACGATCGCGAGGGGCGTCGTCAGGAGGTCACGAAGTCCGCCCTGCTGCTCGACCAGGTGAGCGAACAAGAGCTCGTCAGCAGTGAGGAGGCTTTGTTTGAATTCCTCTGCGGAGCCGGGGAAAAGAGGACTCTCGAGGTTCGGATAACGGCGGAGCTCAAAGAGCTCGGAGTAAAAGCGCGCGAGCGTCTCGCTCGCTCTCGACTGTTCGAGGAGCTCCGCGGCGGCCTCGAGCAGACCCTCGTTCGTGTCGAGCCCCCCGCTCGCAGCTTTCTCAAGCAAGGCATCACTCGGTGTTGTGTCGATGAGAAGAAGGGAGAGCCGTGTGGCGAGCTCGAGTCCGCTGAGCCGTTCGCCCTCGGGGGTCAGCTCGATGCGATAGAGGAAGTGGGGCGAAGTGAGCAGGGCTTCGATGAAAATGCGGGCACCATCCGCGGCGTCGCTTCCGAGACTTGTCTGGTCAGCGATCTCGATTCCTTCCGCCCAGAGGGCCGAGAAACGCGCGACCTCTGGTTCGGTCAGCTCCCGGCGGAAGGCGCGCTTGCCGACTTTGCGGATGAACTGTACCGGATCTTCCACACCTCCGAGTCGTTCGAGCGCTAATGCGTCCATGGCGACCCGCTCTGCGATCACGGAGGCGGCGGCGAGGTGCTCCGTCCAAGCTCGCTCGTCCACCAGAAGAGACTTCTCGTTGTTCGTGAATGTGCTGACGGGGACGTCGTAGGAGAAGGGAGGTAAATCAGAGGGAAGTGAGGGCAGCTCGAAGATGGCCTGGATGCTGTTTTGCCATTGCAGATGCGTGAGTCGGACGAACCCGGTGAAGAGGGGCGTTCCGGTGATTTGGATGTCTTCGGGATCAATAGTCCCCGCACCGCCCGAGCCCGATGTCTCTCCACCCTTGCCGCCGGAGCCTTTCGACTCGTCCGTGTCACCGGAGTCGCCCGCGGATCCGCCAACACCACTGTCCTCTCTATCACGATCGGTGAGGCCGCAGCCGAGGCCGAAGAGCGAGAGACCCAGACAGAGTAGGCATTGAATACACTTGGTGCCGGTTATCGCGCGCATGCTCTTGTCTGCCTCCTGCTTCAGCCCCCTCGAGACCCGAACAAAGCCGAGCATAGCTATTTCTTTTCGAGAAAGCTCCTTCGGGGGAAAGGAAAAATGCGACACGCTCCGTGTCGCGTCAGGCTAAGTGTCGCCCTTTCGCGGGGCAGCCTCCGCCTCGCTGGGATGCAAGAATCGTGTGGTAAAGGAAATTTGTTGTGAGCCCTTCATGGGGAGCGCGTCCGAGCGGCGGAACCCCATCCAGATCATACAGATAGGACGTTGGGCCCATGAGCTCCCTCGCAAAGACCTCATTGGCGCCAAGGGGCGCTCGTGATACCCCTAGGCTAGGTCCGTCGGGACAGGCGCCCGTCTCGAGCGCATGTATTGTCCGGGAGGGAGCGGTGGTCTCATGAAAACAGTGCCCAAGAAGAAGGTATCTCGACGCGCTCTCCTGCGTGGGGCCGGAACGACAGGCCTCCTCTTGCCATTCTTGGAGAGTGTCCCTGAGCGCTCCGCGTTTGCTCAGAACGAGGATCCTCGCTTTGCGTTTTTTATCTGTGGGGCGAACGGTGTCGTTCAGAAGTACGGAGACGAGCCCGAGCGGTTCTGGCCCACGGAGCCGGGGCCGCTGACGAAAGAGAAGATGCTCGCGGACAGTGCTGAGCGCTGCACGGGGCTGCTCGCTGACTATGCTGATCAACTCCTCATTGTTAGTGGCATGAGGTACCCCGACGCTGCGAGAGGAGATACGCACGCTGAAGGGCACACGATGTGCCTAACAGGCCTCCCTTGTGAGGGAACTTCGATCAAAGCTACGAGCAAGGGACCATCCGTCGACTGGGTCATCGCTGAGCACGCGGGCGGAGTTCCGTTGAACACGTACGCAGGCATGAAGAGTGGCTACGTCGATGACAAGCTCTCCTTCCGCAGCGCCGGAGAGCTCGTCATAGCCGAGCCCGATCCGAAGAAAGTCTACCTCGAGCTGGCGGGGCTCTTAGACGGCACTGGAGCGGAGAGCGCCATGGCCCTTGAGCTTGCGCGCCGAAGGAAGAGCGTCAACGATCTCGTGAGGGAAGACCTACAGGGCCTACTCAGCGATCCGCGGCTGAGCTCTGCGGACCGACAGCGCCTCGAGCTCCACTTGAGCGTCATTCGGGACATCGAAGTCTCGACGGAGCGGATGGGCTGTAGTGAAAAGAATCTCTCGCTGGATGAGATCCTCACCATTGGGCCGAAGGGGTACATCGAGGACGTGGTCCGCCTCCAGATGCAGCTCGTGGGGGTGGCTTTTTCCTGCAACATGACGCGCGCCGCCACGCTGCAGTGGGGGGACGGGGGCGGCGACGGTACCTTCTACATTATCGATGGTGAGAAGCTGGAGCGGTTCCATTTCATCAGTCATCGGGTTCGCTCGGACGGCTTTAGCGGCGAGCCCATCGTGGGCGCCGCAGAGATGCACGCGAAGATCGATCGCGTCCGGATGGGGACGTTCAAGACTCTCTTGGATCACTGGCGGCTGCTCTCGACCCCCCAAGGGAATCTGCTGGACAGCGCCTTTGCGATGTGGACGACGGACGTGGCTGTGGGACCGACCGGCAGCTTCCAGAATCTCCCTGTCATCATCGCCGGTAGCGCTGGCGGGAGGCTCCGGCAGGGCGAGTATCTGAAGCTCCCAGCCTTCAACAACACTCGGCTCCTCAAGAGTTTCCTCGAGGTGTGCGGAGTGGACTCGAGCGGTTTTGCGGCTTCAGAGAACGTCGAGCCTTTGAGCGAAGTTCTCGCGTAGAGAGCTCTCAGGGAGAAGCGACTCGGCTGCGTCGAGCCCGCCTGACTCGAGGAAACGAAACGAGTCGCCGGACGCGCGGTCATGCCGACGGGCGGCCTGTCGAACGCGGGGCCCTTGTCGAACGCCAGGGGGGCGTCGATCGGCGCGGGCCGGCCCGCGCGGAAGTTCGTAAGCGGCGCGCGGAAAATTGGTAAGGAGAGAGTGAACCTCCCCGCTCTGGAAAGTTCTATTCAAGGCAGCATTGGTAGCGCTGTCCGCGGCAGATTTTGAGAAGAAGTCTGAAGGGGGGACAAAAATGTCCCCCTTTGTGAGCGCTTACAGGGGTTACCGGCTCGGTGCCGGGTCGCTCGAGCGTCTCCGCTTCCCGCCGAAGAAAACGCCGTTTTTCACCGGCGGGAGGGCTGGCTGTTCGGGGTCGATCGCGACGCGGGTCACGAACTTGTGAGGAAGGTGAAGAAGGAATGGCGATGTTTCAGAGGGAAGCGAATAGTCTCCGCAGCTACCGCAATGCGGTGAAGATTCTCGTGGTCTTGGGTGCGCTCAGCGCGTGCAGCTCCGAGGGCGCTGATGGTCTCGGAGACGCGGGCACGGGCGGGACGTCCGATGGCGTCCCGACAGGCGGCGCGGTGGGCGCAGGAGGTCAGGCGGCGGGGGGCGCACCCGTCGGAGCCGGCGGAGCGCCCGTCGGAGCAGGGGGCGCTCCGGTCGGAGTGGGGGGCGCAGCCGCAGGTGGTGCGCTTTCCAGCGGCGGGGCTCTGGCCACCGGTGGATCGAGCTCCGGGGGAGCGGTCGGCGCCGGCGGAGGTGACCTTGGAGTCGGCGGAGGCGGCACGGGCGGTGATGAGGGAACGGGTGGCACTGGTACCGGCGGCGGCGGACCCGACGAAGCAAGGAGCGCGGGCTGCGGCAAGATGCGTACCCTCATGAACGGTCGTCATAACATCATGAGCGGCGGGCAGAACCGCGAGTACATCCTGCGCGTTCCGGACAACTACGATAACAATAAGCCCTATCGTCTCATCATGGCCTATCACTGGCGGGACGGGAACGCTACGCAGGTCGCAGAAGGAGGCAACGACGGTTCGACGGAAGACCCCTTCTACGGGCTCTGGGACCTTGCTCAGGGAAGTACGATCTTCGTCGCTCCAGAGGGTGTGGGCAACGGCTGGCCGAACCCCAATGGCCGCGACGTGCAGTTCACGGATGCGATGCTTGAGCTGTTCCAGAACGATCTCTGCATCGACACCAAACGCATCTTCGCGACCGGCTTCAGCTTCGGCGGAGGTATGTCCTTCGCGCTCGCTTGCGCACGCCCCGACGTTTTCCGGGGAGTGGCACTTTATGCGGGAGCGCAGCTCAGCGGGTGTGAAGGAGGGAACAAACCTGTTGCTTATTTCCATGCGCACGGCGTCCGAGACTCCGTCCTGCCCATCTCCTCGGGCCGTCAGCTCCGAGACAAGTTTGTCGGGCTGAATGGGTGCATGTCCCAGAATCCCCCGGAGCCCGCGCAGAACAGCGGAACCCATATCTGTACGTCCTACCAAGGATGTAAAGAGGGGTACCCGGTCCGGTGGTGCGCACACGGTGGCGATCACAACCCGACTGAGAAGGACAGCGGCCAGAGCAAGAGCTGGGTACCCGGAGAGGCCTGGCAGTTCATCTCGCAGTTCTGAGGAGAACGCGCGGAGGATCCTACGGTCCTACCGCGCAGACTGTCACACACTGCGTCAGTTTTGTACGAAAGAGCGCGGCCCCATTCGGGGCCGCGCGGCGTTTGTAGGCCTTCTCTCGCGCACGGAGCGAGTGGCTCGATGGTTGCTTCTCTCGGTGCGTCGCACGGACAGGCTTGAGTTTGGCTCTCTCCGGCGGCGTTTCACTCATGGAGGGAACTATCAAAATGACGACAGCACGTGCGAAATACCTGCCAGCGCTCGTTTGCGCTTTGTCCATCACGAGTCTGGCTTGTGAGAAGAACAAGCCTGAGCCCGTGGACGGTTCGGCCGTATCGGCGCCGGGAGCGGGCGACGGGGTTCGAGAAGGCGAACCTGACACAGACAAAGAGCGAGACGAAATCCGGAAGGCAGAGGTCGACATCGACGCCGCCAAGGGCAAAGAGATCGACGGAGAAGCGAAGCTCACCGCGACCGCCACTGGTGTTCGGATCGTGGTCGAGGTGGAAGACGCGCCCCCTGGATCGAAAGGGATTCACATCCACGAGAAAGGGGACTGCTCCGACATCGCTGGCAAGAGCATGGGCGACCATTTTGCGCCTGACGGGCACAACCACGCGCTGCCTGATCAGGGCCAGCGCCACCTCGGAGATCTCGGTAACATCGAGGTAGGAGAAAACGGGAAAGGGCGCCTCGCTATTACAGTGGAAGGCGCGAATCTCAAGAAGGATGACCCGAAGTCCTTCCTTGGAAAAGCATTAGTGATACACGAGTCCACCGACAAAGGCTCAGCCGAGCAGCCGTCGGGCGATTCGGGGACGCCCATGGGCTGCGGGGTCGTCAAAGAGAGTTGACCGAGCACAGGTGCGTGCTCCCATAAAAGCAAAGTCGCGCACCGGTGAGGTGCGCGACTTTCCGTTTTTTCTCTCTGGTGAGCGCCGGCTCGCTCGACGCGAGCCGGCAGCTAGGGGCTACAGTTTCTCCACCTCCGTAGCCTTCACTTGGTAGACGTTCCCGGTCTCGGGCTCGGTGACCGGGCGCACGAAGCCGAACACGTCTTGTGCCGATTCCGCGGTCATGGTCCAGCTGCCCGAGAGGTATTGGAGACGAAGGCGAAAGGATCGCGGTCTACGGAGCAAACTTCGCATTCGTTGCGCAGGTTTGCGGTTCCGTCGGGATAGCAGACGCCGTCGATGGCGCAGCCGTCACAAGTCAGCCCACATACGTCGGCGATCGGATCGCAAAGCTCGCCGCTGCCGCAGGTGGGGACTCCGGCGCCACAAGAATTGGCTTGTTCGTCGCAGGTCTCGGCGCCGGTACAGCTGACGCCGTCGTCGCAGGGATCTTTGGCCCCTGCCTGGCACTTTCCTGCCTGGCAGGTATCGCCGCTCGTGCAGAACCTACCGTCCTCACAGCTCGCGCCGCTCGGACGATCCGTCCACGCCTGGTCATCGAGGTTCGCCCGGCACACTTGGCAGGAGTTCTCTGGGTTCTCGCTGCCTTCAGGGAAACAGCGGGCGCCGATTTGGCACCCCTTACAGGTCCCCGAGGCGCTGCCTCCGGTAGAGAGTTAATGATATGTGAGAGAAGGTTGAAGAGATTTATTGCTGGGGAATCCAAGGGGAACGTCAGCCGTTTGGCGGCCGTTAGGTGCATACGTTATACGCATGTGAGCGACGGTCGCCGAATCCGGTCTCCAAGCGTGGGGTTAGGAGAGAAGCGGAGTCGGCCTCGAAAGTGCCGTCGACGGGACTCGGCCGCGCGCCAGCCAGCTCCCCCCTCATTCGCCTGGAAATGGCTGTGAGGGCATGCGCGAAGGGGAGACTTTGCCGAGGGGCGGGCAGAGTGGCCGTTTCGCCCGCTGGAGCGGGAGAGCGGGCCGCTCCGTCTCAGGGCGAGAATCGGGAGCTCGCCCGTGAGTCGTCGCCACGCCGCTCTGAGCCGAAGGAGAGCGCTCGGGGCGCCGTCGAGCGGAGTGCCTGCTGCTCGCCCCCATCGGTCATTACGGGAGCGCACGAAAATTGTCTTCCAGGTGAAGTTGTGCGCGCACGGCCTTCTTGGGGGACACTTGGTCGCCAAAGTCGGAACGCGGAAAAGGGGCGGATGTCATCGCGCCACCATGGGAGGGGAAGTTTTCCTCCCCTGGCGAAGCTGGTATACGCCCGGTCCACGATCCTCTCATTTTCGGTCGGCCTCGCCGGTCTCTTTCTGGAGCCAACAATGAACCCTCGTCTGCCCAAGTCGTTTCTTCCCTATGTCCTTCGTCTCTTACCTATCGCGGCGTGCACTGTGGCGACGCCCGCCTCCGCCCAGAACCTGATCTCGAACGGGACTTTCGAAGGAGAAGAGATTGGACCTTGGTGGGGACACGCGGATGAAGGAGCGGAGGCAGTGCAAACCCTCGAGGTCGTCGAGGGGCGTATGTGTTCAACGGTCGCTGAGGGCGAGGCAGGCACGGACCCCTGGCACGTGATCATCGGTTTGAGCGAGGTGCCCCTGGTCGCGAACCAACACTACAGGTTCAGCGTTTCGGCCTCCGCGACGACGGCGCGCGAGATCCGCGTCAAGACGGGCCTCGGCGACGCTCCGTACACCGACTACATCCTTCAGCGGCTGAATGTCACGACAGAGCCCCAGACCTTTACGTTCACGTATCTGAACATTCGCGAGGACGCCGAGGCTCAGCTCCAGTTCCAGGTCGGCGGTCACGTCGGGCAGCTCTGTCTCGATGACATCGTGTTCGAGCCGGTCGATCCCCCGGAGGTCCCCGCTTACGTCACGCCTTCGATGACCGGTCATCCTCTCAAGGCCTACACGTCGGTCGTGAAGATGGGCACGGCGGTGGACACGCCGATCTTTCTGACGAACCCCCAGCACAACGCCATCGTCGCCGGCGAGTTCAGCATGATCACTCCCGCGAACTCGATGAAGATGGCCAACATCCAGCCGGCGAAGGGTGTTTACGACTTCACCGACACGCAAGCGCTCAAGGCCTGGGCGGATGAGCACAACATCGAGTTCCACGGGCACCCGTTCATCTGGCACACCCAGGCCCCGAACTGGCTCGTCGACGACACGGAGCTCGACCGGGAGGCCATGCTCGAGATCATGTACGACCACATCGACAAGGTCTCGGCCGCTTTCCCGGGCCTCCCCTACTGGGACGTGGTGAACGAGGCGATCGATCAGGTGCCGAGTGACCCCGCTGATCCGAGCAGCCCGAAGGTCTGGGGCTACCGCCCGACGATCTGGCACGACCGCATCGGACCGGATTTCATCGACCTCGCCTTCCAGCGGGCCCGGATGGCCAATCCGACGTCGAAACTCCTCTACAACGACTACAACATCGAGCAGAAGGGGAACGCCAAGGCGGACCGCGTCTACGAGCTCATCGCCGACATGAAGACCCGCGGCATCCCCGTCGACGCGGTCGGCTTCCAGAGCCATTACTACGTGACGGCGGAGGGAGGGACGAGCGGCGTCCCGAACATGCAGGCCATCAAGGACAACATGGCTCGCTACGCGGAGCTCGGCGTGGAAGTTCACATCACCGAGTGCGACTTCCGTATTGGCAAGCCTCTCGACGACGCCAAGGCGCAGATGCAGGCGAAGTTCTACGCGGAGCTGCTGCAGGTCTGCATCGACGCTCCGAACTGCTCACACTTCACCGTGTGGGGGCTCAGCGATCTCGATTCTTGGGTTCCGAGCACCTTCCCGGAGTACGACTTCGCGCACCTCTTCGACTCCGAGCTGAAGCCGAAGTCTGCTTACCACGCTATGACGCAGGTCTTCTCCGCGTACCCCGCGGACAGTGGTCCTGTGGGCGGAACCGGTGGAGCGGACGGAGCTGGAGCCGCGTCGGGCGCTGGGGGTGGTGACGTCGTCGGTGCAGGTGGTCTTGGCGCTGGCGCGGAGACCGGCGCCGGCGGTGGTGACGTTGGCGCAGGTGTTGGTGGCGCTGATGCGGGCGTGGGCGGTGGTGCTGCCCCGAGCGGCGGTGGCGGCGGTGGCGGCTGCAGCGTCGGTCCGAAGACCGGATTCCGCGCCGTGGGTCCCTTCGCGCTCGGCCTGGCCTTTGCGGGGTTGGTCTGGGCTCGTCGTCGCGCCCGGGCGTAACACCCTCCGTTCTGTCACGCAGGAATGGCCCTCGCAGCGCTTCTGCGGGGGCCATTCGTCTTTGTGAGCTCCTTCTTGAAAGCCAGGCGGCTGCCCGAGGCAGGTCTTAGGGTTCGAGCCGAGCGGCGAGCTCGTTGATGTACTCCTCGATGGCGGTGTAGCCCGAGTCAAGGACCACTCGGGAGTCGTCTTCTTCGGGATTCAGGCCGTGCTCCTCTTCCCAAGCGTCCGGCATCCCGTCGTCGTCGGAGTCCTTCGGCGGAGCCGTGGGGGAGAGGCCGGCCATGAGGTCATTCGGCTCCCGGGCGCCCCAGGAGCCCTGGCCGGTTTGGGCCTCCAAAATGGTCCGCTTCGAGACCACATCGTGGGGATAGGCCCCCGCTCGCTCCAACACCTCGTCCCAGGCGCTGGAGCTCGAGATCGGCAGGGGTGCGCGGTAGAGGTCGCTTTCGCTCTCGAAATCGAAAGGGGTCTCGCTCCGGTGGGATTCATTGACGTACGAGTAGGTCTCGCACTGGGCCCAGGGGTTATCGATGACTCCTTCCTCACAGGCCGTCCGTTTTCCGATCACCCGGTTGTCGGAGAAATAATAGCGGAGGTTCGGATCGGAGCCTCCGTTTTCATCGTCGAAGAAGAAGGGAAGGAGCTCACTCGAGGGGCCCGCTTTGAAGACGTTCCCGACGAAGTGAAAGCTTCCGGCCGCCGGGTTGTGATGCACGAAGCCGTGGCGACAGTTGTAGACGAGGTTATTGACGACCTCGGCCGGACCTGTGGCGAGCGCCGGATTGCGGTTCTTGTTGTGGGCGAAGACCGTCTTCAGGATGGAAACCCGCTTGCCGTCGGGGCCGTTGATGAGGCCGTAGTTGTGCTCCCCTTCGGGGTGGCCTTCGGTTGTGGAGCTCTCGATGACGCTCCACTGCACGGTGACGTCTTGGGCTGAGTAGAGGTCAACTGTCTCGTCCACACCAAAGCTGGCCGAAACATGGTCGATCATGACGCGCCGGTTCTTGCTGAAGCGCAGGGTGTCGAACTGATCGCCTGCGCTGCCCTCGTAGGAGGGGCGAATCCGCAGATGACGGATGATGATGTTCTCGACGCTTGCGTCATATTCGGCCCACAGGCGCCCCTTGAGCGTGATTCCGGCTCCGGGCGCGGTTTGGCCAGCAATGGTGACGTCGCCATAGGGGATCTCGATGAGGTCAGCTTCGATCACCCCGCTCACCTCGAAGACGATGATGCGCGGCCCCGACTGACCCAGCGCTGCGGCGAGAGTTCCGGGACCCGAGGCGGCGAGACTGGTGACCTTGATCACCTTGCCGCCACGCCCACCGCTGATGCGCGCAGCGAATCCTTCCGCGCCCGGGAAGGCTCGCACCTCGCCGTCGCTCGGAACTTCGATGGACCCACCAGCGCCGCCTGTGCGTCCGCCTGCGCCTGTGCGTCCGCCTGCGCCTGTGCGTCCGCCTGCGCCCGCGCGTCCGCCTGAGCTTGAACCCGAAGAACCGGAGTCTCCGGCGAGCCCCTGTCCGCCGCCGCCATTCCGACCGCCGCTGCCACTTTGAGCGCCGGAGCCTCGTCCGCCCGTTTCACCTTCGTCAGCTGGCGTCGCCTGATTCGAACACGCCGCCGCGAGACTCATCTCGAGCGGGAGCGCGAGCCATAGCCATTTGCCCCCAGGGAAAGTCCTCCTCCTCATCTCTCCATTTTAGCGGTGCTTCGGGTGCGATAGCCACAAGGGATCGACCCGCGAACATCGACTTTGGAGTGAAATGTGAGTGGGCATCCGCGCCGCTTGGGGCGCGGGCCTCTAGGACCTTTGAGGTGTGACCTGGGGATCTGGATCGGTAGGAGCACGCTGGGCCCCCTCGTCCAAGGCGCTGGGAGGCTGTTCCGCGCCGTCATTCGCTGCAAAATCGCGCTTGTAGATGCGCACGAGCGCGAGCAAGAACGTGACGATCAGCGGACCGAGTAGGAGGCCGACGGCGCCGAACGCGGTCATCCCGCCGAACAAGGCGAAGAACACGATGCCTCCGTGCATGTGGAGATCACGCTTCACGAGCAGCGGTTTCACCCAGTTGTCGACCAAGGCCACGACGATGAGGCCCCAGCCGGCCAAGAACAGAGCGGTCCAGGTCTTGCCGAGGGCGAGCAGCAAGAGGGCAGCCGTGACGCAGACGCTGCCCGCTCCGATGGCCGGGACAAACGCCATGAAGAAGGTCACGAGCGCGAAGAAGAAGGGCTGAGGCACTCCGGCGATCGCGTAACCGATCAAGGCCGCGAGGGCCTGGACACCGGAGGTCACCACGGAAGAAACGAGGACCGCGGTCGAGACCTTGCGAAACTCGGACAGAAGTTCTCCGACCTGCCCCCGCATCAAGGGTGAATTGTCCTCGATCCAAGCGACAAATTGCTTGCCGTCGACCAGCAAGAAGAAGAGCGCGATCAGGGTCATCGTTCCTTGGAGAATGGCCTTTCCGGTCGCTGCCAGCGCGTCGCTGAAAAAGCGCGCGACCTTCGGCCCGTGTTCTCCCGCCTGGCGCTTGAGCTCGTCATTCAGATCGTTCGGATCCGTTGCGAAGGTGCTCAGGCCGCGGCGCGCGAGTTTTTCGAGCCAATCTGGGAGGCGCTCGAGCAGCGCGCTCACTCCTTCTCCTTGGAGGGTCTCGGTGACGAATTTCACCGCCCTGATGCCCTCGGTGATGATGAAGGCAGCGAGTCCGCCGAGGGGCAACAGCAGGAGCAAGAGCACGCCGACGCAGAGCAACGAGGCGCTCAAGTTGGGGCGGTTGCCGAACCTTGATGTGAGTTTCCTATGAACAGGAGCTAGCGCCCCCGCGATCACCGTCGCGAAGACGAAGGCGGCCCCGAAAGGTGAGATCACCGTGGCGACGAGGGCGAGCGCTATGAGGATCAGGGCGATGAAGATGCGCCGCGCGCTGGTACGGGAACCCATTTT
>Ga0182837_1055_pt1 | contig 45203 bp, 37 predicted proteins | sample Passage237B_FD_121822 | JGI IMG/M metagenome (GOLD analysis project Ga0182837, IMG submission 121822) | reverse complement strand
TCGGTGACAAAGCTTGGGACAGTTCACCCCTCGCGCTGCGCCTCAAAGAAGAAAGAAACATCGAGCTCATCGCCCCTGTGAGATCCACAAGTGGTCGATTTCAGGATGGCAGGCCTCTTCGGCGCCACCGGCGTCGGTGGAAGGTCGAAAGACTCTTTGCTTGGCTGAAACGCTTCCGCCGCATCGCCACTCGCTGGGAATACAAGTCGTCGAACTTTCTAGGCTTCTTACGACTTGCCTGCGCCGTCATCATGCTTCGCCATTTTTGAAACGTGCTCTAGGCAATCTCTCCGTGACAGAAGATTGCCTTGCCATCCTTCGACTCAATGGCTCCCACCCGAAGAAGACAGCCTCGGTTCATACGAAATCCTCGATTTCCAGCGCCCAGAACTCCATGACAGCACTTTCTTCGTCCGGCGGAATGATGGTTGGAGGAGAGAAGCAACCCAGTTTGCCATTCCTGGCGAGAAAGACTTCCGGATATGCCGAAATCGAATCTCTGAGAACTGTTCCGCACCCAGGACATGCAACGGAAGCGGAAACCTCCCTGAGCGCGCGTGCTCCAATGTTCCTGTTCTCACGATCAACTGCGAAGACCTCTCCGCAGCAAGTACATGAAGCCAGCTCAATGCGATACCCCTCCGTCGCGATGTAAAAGACCTCATTGTTGAACGTACCCGCACCCTCTGCAAAGGCTCGGTAACACCGCACTTTCCGACGTCTCATTGAACTCTAGCTCCTGGCGTCGCACCATCTCGAATCAGGAGGTTGATCGTCCCTGGCGCCCGCACCGATGGCGCTTCGAGAATGTTTGCTCCCTCGGTGAAGGGAAGAGGCTGCTTAAAGTAGCCAGAAGGCGGGTCTATCTGGAGTCGTAGCCCGCTAGGAACTCGGACCTCGAATACGGCGGGAATGACGTCTGGCACATGAAACTGAAACTCTTTGATCGCTCCCTCAATCGTCGAGTTTGCATATATCCCGTGACCCGGGGCACCGGACAAGTAGAAGCCGTTCTCGGCCGTTGATTGAGCATACTGCGGATCAATCGCTCTGAACGCAACGCCACCCTTGGTTGCAAGTTCCGCAGTTGCTTCACCGGCCCTATCCACTTTGGTCGCCGCATCAACGCCAGATGCGGCTCTTCTAAGCAGCGCGCCCCCGACAAACGGCAGGACTAGCCCCACTCCAGCAAGGACTCGCTCCGTTGTGCTGGAGTTTGGCGACAGCAGCGTGGCCACGTCCACCGTTTCCCCCAGCACAGGCACGGCACCTGCCGAAACCTCCAGGACGGTTCGAGCCGTCTCGGCACTCGGTCTCGTCTGCTCCGCTACTGTCGGGAGAAACTCCCCCGTTACCGGATGACAGCCTGCTGCCCAGCAATTTGGCGCAGTCGACTGCAGGTAGCCCTGACCACTCCCGCTTGGCTCAAGATAGCTCTGGTTTTGCTCGTGCGTACCATCCGAAACCCCGCCGCCTTCAAGACTCTGGTTTGGCTCAAACGAGGCATTCTGCCTCCTCGAGCCCCAGCGGATCCACATTCTTGAGAATGCCTCCGCTCACATACGCATAAACATTCAGGTCCGCCTCACCCGGCGCGTGAATGGCGAGCGGGTCCGCCGAAATCCAGCGCCCCAAATACGCGTTGAGATACCGCTTCCCGAAGTACGTGAGCCCGACTTCGGCGTCTTCCTCCTTCCCCGTGAACTTATAATCCTCCCGGAACGCGTTCCAGCGGCCGGGGCGGTAGTCGCTCTCCGTCGCTCCATAGCTTTGGAAGGTCGAGCGTTCCGTCGCTTTGTCGAGGACGACGCTCGTCGAGCCGAGGTGGTCCCCGAGCTCGAAGAAGACGTGCACCTGAGAGACGCTGGCGTTGACTTGGCCCGCGCCTGTTCCCGGGGTGACCTCGGGGACTTCGCTGGTCCCCTCGTAAGCGAGGCGAGCCAGCCGAACTCCATTCGCGAGCTCCCGGGTCTTCTGGCCTCTCTGTGAGAGCTGCGCTGCATGGTGGGGCGCGAAGCGCCCCACCCACAAGACTCACTTGATGATCAGCGCGTCGCAGGGGAAGCCTGCAAAGAACTCGGTGACCTCGGGCTTGAGCCACGTTTCGCAGGCGTTGCCGAGGAGCTCGAGAGTCGTCGGATCGTTCATGCGCCAGTCGGTGCTCGGGATGAGCTCCTCGTTTACATAGATCTGGCCGGTCGCGACTTTGTCTTCCTTCACTTCGACGTTCGAGTGGCTCAGGTCGAAGATGCAGGACTTGAGGGCTTCGAGGCGGCTGCGGATCTCCGCCGCGAGAGCAGCCGGATCCGTGTTCAAGAAGGCCTTCTGAGTGCCACCGGCCGCGCTGTACTTTCCGGCGGGCAGGAAGCAGGCGGGGTTCCCCTCGGCGGGCTGAGGACTGCAATCCGCCGCCGCAGGTGCGTTCCCGTTCGCCGTACGCGCTGCAAGCCATTCAGGCGTTCCCTTGCACTGTCCATCCAGCTTGCCGTTGTAGTTCCCGACCTCGAGACCATCGACCCAGTCCGGCTCCTGACCCCAGCCGGCCTGCGCGTAAACGTCGAAGATCCCGGCCGCCCGCAGGTCGTCATTCAGCGAGGGGTTATCGATCCCGAACACGAGAGTCCGAACACCTTGCGCTGCGGTCTGTTGCAGCGTTGCGACGAGTACGTCCGCAGGACAGATCGGGTTCGGGTTGTCGCAGAAGTCAGGATCGCCGTCCGTGACCAGGAGGATGTAGTAATCGCCGGCCGACGCTCCCATGGCGGCACGATCCTGGAGCAGGAGGTCTCGCGCTTGCTCGATCGCCTGCGGCGTCGGCGTTTCGCCAGAACCTTCCCAGGAAAGGGCGTTGTACGCGGTCTCGATGGCGCTGTAGTTGTTCAGGCCGATCGGGGCGCCGGGCGTGAGCCCCTCACACATCGCGTTGCTCGTTCCGGTGTACGCCCCGAATCCAAGCCGTACGTCGTCCTGCAGCTCTTGGAGCACGGGAAGCACGGCCGTCTTCAGCTTGCCCCAGAAGTCGGTGGCCTCGAACATGCTCTTCGACCGATCCACGAGCACATAAACCGTCGGGGTCTTCGGAACGAAGCTCACCGCAACGCTGTCGCAGAACTCCTCTTCCTCCGGCGGGACGTAAGTTCCCTTGCCGCCGCCGCCGATGATCAAATCGTCGAAGTCTTCGTCCCGCGCCGCTGCCATTCGAGCCGGTGCCCTGGTTCCCGTCACTGGCCGAACTGTTTCCCCCTACCCCCGGATTCTGTCCATCGCTCGACGAACCATCACTGGAATCGCTGCCGTGGTCACTGCTCCCATCACCGCCGGGGCCGCTGCTCGGCTTACTAGCGCCACAGGCAAGCGCGATGATTCCAAAAGCTGCAAGTGATGGATAAGCGAGAGCCCGAAACAAAGAACGGGCGCTAGGAGTCCGAGAGGTAAGCATGATGGATGAAAAGTGTAGCCCGAAGCGCTTTCAGCGGCCACGCATGGCAACCGTCAAATCGGAACCCCACGACCGTTTTTGCGATGACGCTAATTTTCGGTCTGGCGAGACAGATGGACGCAGAAAGGGCGGCGAACGATCCGCTCACCGCCCTCTCGGTCCCGCTTGTCGTAGCCATTTCTGGCTGCGTGGCGGGACTTCAGGAAGCGCCCAGGAGACCGCGTCCCCCGAGCGACACCTCGCGTTAGACCTCGCAGTACACGTTCACGACCGATCCGGCCGGAGCGTAGGGCACGAGGTTCCCCTCGATGGGTTTGCCGTCGACCGTCAGCTTGGCGGGACCGGCCGAACCCGAGTTCTTCACGGTGATCTTGTAGATCGCGCCGCGGGCACGTCGGGTCACCTCGTAGCTCGGGACCTCCTTGGTCATGCAGGGCTGCACAACGAGGCCATCCCACTCCGGACGGACGCCGAGCAGGTACTGGCTGATGGCCACGAAGTTCCAAGAGCCCGTACCCGTGAGCCAGCTGTTCTTCGCCTCACCAGGCTTCACTGCGTCCTTGCCCGCGATCATCTGGGCGTAGACGTAGGGCTCGGTGCGGTGAAGATCGCTGATGTCCTCGAGATAGGAGGGGCAGATCTTCCGGTAATACTCCCAAGCGCGCTCGGGCCGTCCGACGACAGTCTCCGCGATCATGATCCAGGGATTGTTGTGGCAGAAGATGCCAGCGTTTTCCTTGTACCCGGCGGGGTACGTCGAGATCTCTCCGTACTCGATGACGTACTCGGTGAAAGCGGGGTTGTTCAAAACGATGCCGTAGGGGCAGTCGAGGTACTCCTTGACGGAGTCGAGCGCCTTGATGGCATGGCCCGTCTTCACGCCGATGCCCGCCATGACGCAGTAACCCTGGGGCTCGATGAAGATCTTGGCCTCTTTGTTCTCCTTGGACCCGACCTTCTTGCCGAAGAAGTCATAAGCGCGGAGGAACCACTCTCCGTCCCATCCCTTGTCGAGCACGACCTTCTCCATCTTGGCGACCTCGGCGCGGACGCGCTCGGCTTCCGCCTTGTCGCCCTTACGCTCAGCCATGTCCGCGTACATCGGACCGATCGAGACGAACATGCCGGCGATGAAGATCGACTCGGCGGTGCGCCCTTCACGGTTCTCCGTGGTCTGGAAGCTCTCCCCGGGCGTGTCGCTGAAGCAATTCAGGTTCAAGCAGTCGTTCCAGTCGGCGCGCCCAATGAGCGGGAGGCCGTTCGGACCGAGGTTGTTCAGAACGTGGTCGAAGGAGCGCTTGCAGTGCTCAAGCAGGCTCTTCGCCTTCGACTCGTCGTTGTCGAACGGAACCTGCTCGTCGAGGATCGAAAAGTCGCCGGTCTCCTTGATGTAAGCGGCGACGCCGAGGATGAGCCAGAGCGGATCGTCGTTGAAGCCGCTGCCGATCGCGTTGTTGCCGCGCTTGGTCAGGGGCTGGTACTGGTGATAGGCGCTGCCGTCCTCGAACTGGGTGGCTGCGATGTCGAGAATACGCTCACGAGCGCGCTCGGGAATCAGGTGCACGAAGCCGAGCAGGTCCTGGTTCGAGTCGCGGAAGCCCATGCCGCGTCCGATGCCGCTCTCGAAGAACGAAGCGGAGCGCGACATGTTGAAGGTGACCATACACTGGTACTGGTTCCAGATGTTCACCATGCGGTCGAGCTTCTCTTCGCTCGATTTCAGCGAGTAACCGGAGAGCAGGTTGTTCCAGTAGCTGTTCAGCTGAGCCAGAGCCGCGTCGACCTTCTCCTTCGAGTCGAGCTCAGCGATGAGCTCCTTGGCCGGCTTCTTGTTGATGACGCCCTTCGACTCCCATTTCTGATCCTTGGGGACCTCGATGTAGCCGAGGACGAAAGACAGGTGTTTCTCTTCGCCCGGAGCGAGCTCGATCTCGAGGCAGTGGGATGCAACCGGCGACCAGCCAGCAGCCTTCGAATTGCGGCTCTTGCCCTCGAGCACGACCTGGGGCTCGTGGAAGCCATTGTAGAGGCCGAGGAAGGTCTCGCGATCCGTGTCGTACCCGACGACCGGCGCGTTGACATGGTAAAACGCGTAGTGGTTCCGGCGCTCTTTGAACTCGGTCTTGTGGTAGAGGGTCTGACCGCCGTCCGCGATCTCGACCTCACCGGTCGAGAAGTTCCGCTGGAAGTTGGTCATGTCGTCCTCGGCGTTCCAGAGGCACCACTCGAGGAAAGAATAGAGCTGGAAGCGCTTTTTCTCGGACGATTCGTTCTTCAGGGTGACCGAGTGAACCTCGCAGGTCTTACCCACGGGGACGAAGAACAGCGTCGAAACGGAGAGGCCGTTCTTCTTGCCAGTGATGCGTGAGTAGCCGAGGCCGTGGCGGCACTCGTAGGAGTCGAGATCGGTCTTCACCGGGCCCCAGGAGGGGTTCCACACGGTGTCGCCTTCCTTCACGTAGAAGTAGCGCCCACCATCGTCCGTCGGAACGTTATTGTACCGGTAACGGGTCAGACGACGGAGCTTGGCGTCCCGGTAGAAGCAATAGCCGCCCGCCTGATTGGAGACGAGACCGAAGAACTGCTCCGAACCGAGGTAGTTGATCCAGGGGTACGGGGTCTTCGGAGTGGTGATGACGTACTCTTTGTTGTCGTCGTCGAAGTGACCGAAACGCATGACGTAGTTTTTCTTTCTTCGCGGGGCCGCTCGTAGGGCCGAGAGGAGTCTGGCAGTGGCCGCGGCCAACCGGGCCCCGGGCACAAAGCAGGGCGACTCCTAGCACTCCCCCCGCGCCCGTGAAAGATGCCGGAGGGCCGACAATGCTGGGGCCGGTGACCTCCAAAAAGTCCGCGTTATTCAGGGCGAATGGGGGGAGTGGTCGGCAGATCTTACTGTTCGGTCCTGCGGCCCTCCCCGCACGTGCCCGGTCTTGTGGGGCAAAGTGGTTCCGACATGCCCTCGGGTGGACTATGGGTCGAAGCGGACGTTCGATAGAGAACCGATGACCGACTCGAATCCAGACGGGCCATCTCACGCAGCGGCCTCCCCCACTTCTGAAGCTTCTGCGACTTCGCCCGACGACCGCGCTCCCCCCGAGCCCCCGCATCAGGAGAATCACTCGGAACACGGGCACAAGAGCATCATTGCGCTCAGCGTTGCCGCGCTCGGCGTCGTCTACGGCGACATCGGCACGAGCCCTCTCTACGCGCTCCGCGAGTGTTTCTCCGGAGCCCACGGCCTGCCGGTCACGGAGACCAACATCTTCGGCGTCCTCTCGCTGATCTTCTGGTCTTTGACGCTCTCGGTTTCGATCAAGTACGTCCTTTACGTGCTCCGCGCCGACAACCACGGCGAGGGTGGTGAGCTCGCGCTGATGGCCCTCGCGCTCACGCACGGCAGCGACGCAAAGTGGCGCAAAAAAATCATCATCCTGCTCGGGCTCTTCGGTGCAGCGCTCCTCTACGGAGACGGCATGCTCACCCCGGCGGTCTCGGTGCTCTCCGCCGTCGAAGGCCTCACGGTCGTAACGAGTCGCCTCGAGCATGTTGTCCTCCCGATCACCTGCCTCCTTCTGTGCGGGCTCTTTTTGGCCCAAAAGCGGGGCACGGGAAAAATCGGCGCCATCTTCGGCCCGGTGATGGTGCTTTGGTTCTGCACGATCGCGCTCCTCGGTCTCGGTCAGCTCCTCCAAGAGCCACGCATCCTCACCTCGCTGAATCCGGTCTACGCCGTCCAGTTCTTCATGAAGAACGGCCTCCACGGCATGGTCGTGCTCGGGGCGGTGTTCCTCGTCATCACGGGCGGCGAGGCCCTCTACGCGGACATGGGTCATTTCGGCCCTCAACCGATCCGGGTCTCCTGGTTCTTTTTCGTCGGCCCCGCGCTCCTATTGAACTACCTCGGCCAAGGCGCGCTCCTGCTCCAAAGCCCTGAGCTCGCCGAGAGCCCCTTCTTCTCCCTCGCGCCCCGCTGGGCCCTCTTACCGCTGGTTCTCCTCTCGACCTGCGCCACGATCATCGCCTCACAAGCGCTCATCTCCGGAGCATTTTCGGTCACCCGGCAGGCGACCATGCTCGGTTATCTGCCGCGCTTTGAGGTCCGGCACACCTCCGCCCACGAGATCGGTCAGATCTACGTGCCGCTCGTGAACTGGGTCCTGATGATCTCGACGATCCTGCTCGTCCTGAGCTTCCAGTCATCGACCCGGCTCGCTGCGGCTTATGGCGTCGCCGTCACGACCAGCATGCTCATCACGACCGCCCTCGCCTACGTGGTCGCGCGGAAAGCCTGGAAGTGGAGCGCGCCCCTCGCCCTCAGCGTCACGATCATCTTCTTCTGCGTCGATCTGGCCTTCTTCTCGTCGACAGTTCTGAAAATCCCCCAGGGCGGCTGGGTCCCGCTCTTGGTTGGCGCGGCCATGCTCACGGTCATGCTGACTTGGCACCGGGGACGAGGCCTCGTGGCAGAGAGAATCGTCGAAGAGATTATCCCCATCGACGACTTCGTCGAGGTTCTGCACGTCGAGATGCCTGCGCGTGTTCCCGGGACGGCGGTGTTCATGACCAGCAACTCGGACGGCACCCCGCCGCCGCTCATGCAGAACTTCCGCTTCAACCGGGTCGTTCATAAGCAGGTCATCCTGCTCACGGTGGTCACCGAACAGGTGCCTTATGTCGACGTCTCGAAGCGCGTTGACGTCACCGATCTCGGCCACGGCTTCATTCGCATCGTGGCCCACTACGGCTTCATGGAGCAGCCGGACCTCACAGAGATTTTGCGGCGGCCCGACACCCCCTCCCCGCCCCTCGACCACACGACCTTCTTCCTCGGGCGCGAGGCGCTCCGCCTCACCGAGCGCGGAGGCATGGCTCGCTGGCGCAAGTTCCTCTACGCGTTCTTGCTCAGGAACTCAGCGAAGGCGACGACCTTCTTCGGTCTGCCTTCAGACCGGGTGATCGAAATCGGCGGACAAATCGACTTGTAAAAGAGACTCCAAAGGACCGCCCGAGCAGAACCTCAGCCGACACCCTCAGAAGGAGAGCGCTCGTCTTCTCTCCCCGGCGCGTTGTCGTCCTCCGGGGGCTCCACGTGGGACACGAGCACCCGGTAGAAGCAGAACGTCGTGAGCCCGAGGACGAAGCTCACCGAGCTCAGCATGAAGACCCAGCCGAGCGGCGTCACGTCGTCCTCCTCGGCGGGGCAACCTCGTCCAACTCTCCGTCGACATCCAACCCGGCCGCCCGGAGGCGCACCTCAAGTTGTCTCGTCAAGAGCAAGAGGCCCGCGATCACGAGAGCTAGCCCCGCAAGTGTCCAGGCAACCACATGGTTGTCGAAGATAGCCTGCACGTAGCCGGGCAACGATTGGAAGCAGAAGCCCACGAGCACTACGAGCAGGTAGGTCGGTGCCACGTACTTCATGATGTACCGGTAGACCCGTGGAATTCGAATCAGCGCGCCGTGATGGGCCTCGGAGATCCCCCGCTCGACTCCGAAGATCCAGCCGAAGGTTACGATTTGGACCGTGGCGAACAGGAAGATTCCCAGGGTTCCTACCCAAAAATCCATCGTGTCGAGGGCCACGAGATCTTCGCTCTGATAGAGGACCCAAAGCGATCCGAGCAAAGCCGGCGCGGACGTGAAGGCGACCGCGCGCGCCCGCGACACGCCGAGCGCTTCACAGACGAACGCAACCACCGGCTGCAGCATCGAGAGCGAGCTCGTGAGCGCTGCCAAAAAGAGCATCAAAAACCAGACGAAACCGAAGAAGCGGCCCGAGGGACCCATGTGCTCAAACACGACCGGCAAGGTCTGGAACCCGAGGCCAAAGGTTCCCCCCGCCGCACCGCTTGCGCCCAGAAAAATAAAAGCGGCCGGGATCGTGATCAGGCCGCCAAACACCACCTCAAACGTCTCGTTGGTCGATGCCGCGGTCAGACCCGAGAGCACGACGTCGTCCTTGCGGCGGAGATAGGAGGCGTAGTTGATGATGACGCCGAAGCCGACCGAGAGACTGAAGAAGACCTGAGCCGCCGCCGCGAGCCAGGTCTTGAAGTCCGCAAGCTGGGAGAGGTTCGGGTTCCACATGTAACCGAGCCCTCCGAGAACATTCCTTTCAGGGAAGTTCGGGTCCGGCGTACCCAGGGTCAGAACACGTCCCAAGACGATGCAGGCGCAGAGCGCCATAAGCGGCATGCCCAAGCGGGACACCCGCTCGATCCCCTTAGAAATTCCGCGGCCCACGAACCAGACGTTCACGACCGTCACTAAGATCCAGGGCGCAAGGCGTTCGAGGAAATGGGCGCCGGTGCCGCGGACCCCGGATACCGCAGCGAAGTGATCCCCAGCGCCCTCAGAGAAGCGGGATGGATCGTCGCCGAGCTGGATGCCGCCGGTCAGGTAGTCCCAGGCGTAGCGCATGCACCAGGTCTCGATCACCACGTAGTACATGTAGATGACGAGAGGCACGAGCAGACCGAGCACGCCGAGGTAGCGAGTCGTTCGGCCCCCTCCGATGGCGCCGAGCACCGCAGGGCTTGAGTGAAATCCTTTATGACCACCGTAACGCGCCATGGTCCACTCAGCCCAGCCGATCGGAATGCCGAGGAAGACGAGGGCGATCACATAGGGGATCATGAACGCTCCCCCGCCGTTCTCGACGGCCTGGCCCGGGAAGCGCAGGAAATTTCCAAGCCCGACGGCCGATCCCGCGACCGCCAAGATCACCCCGATCTTGGAGCTCCAGCGCTCCTCACTCTCCGCTCTCGGACGGGGGATCTCGTCAGTCGTCACTCGGCCCGTTTTCGCGAACCTGCCGCGTCGCCGCAAGCCAAAATGGCACCGATTTTTCGAGTTCCGAGCGTCCCGAAAGCCCTAGGGAACCCGGGGCAGTCTCTGGTATGGGGAGCACTTTATGTTCGGCTTGTCGCGTTATCAATGGCTCGTCCTTTTCGCTGCCTGGCTCGGCTGGGGCTTTGACGTCTTCGACGGACTCCTCTTCAACTTCGTCGCGCCCATCTGCATCCCGAACCTCCTCGGCCTCGATCCGGGCGATCCCGCGACCCATAAGACGACGATGTACTGGACCGCCAGCCTCACGAGCCTCTTGCTCGTCGGCTGGGCCATCGGCGGCATCGTGTTCGGCAAGCTTACTGACCGCTTCGGGCGAACCAAGACGCTGCTTCTGACGATGCTCACCTACGCGCTCGGAACAGCGGCCTGCGCCTTCTCTCCGCACATCCTCTTCCTCGCGTGTTTCCGTTTCATTGCCGCGCTCGGTATCGGCGGTGAATGGGCCGCAGGAGCGTCTCTGGTTGCCGAGACTCTTCCGCGGGAAAAGCGCGTGATGGGCGGAGCGCTGCTCTACACATCGGCGCCCTTCGGTCTCTTCCTTGCGACCTTCGTGAACGACCTGTTCACGCGCCAAATGGACTCCCTCGCCTCGAACCCGGACCTTTCCTGGCGCGCGGTCTTCCTCACCGGCCTGATCCCGGCGGTCGTGGCCCTCCTCATCCGCATCAAAGTCAAAGAGTCCGAGGAGTGGGCTCCATCCGACAAGGCTCCGCGCATCCGCGAGCTGTTTTCGCCGGAGCTTCGTCGCCGCACCATCGGCGCGCTCATCCTCTCGATCACCGCGCTCATCACCTGGTGGACCTGCAGCGCGTTTTTGCCCGTCGTCGCCTCTTACCTCGCTCAGACAGCAAACACCGATCCTTCCCAGCTCGCCCTCGAGAAGACGGCCTACATCACCACCGCCACCACCCGCTTCAATCTCGGCGGCCTGATCGGAACACTGCTCACGATCCCCGCGGCGCTCTACCTCGGACGCCGGCCGATGTTCGCGATCTACTTTGGGTTCAGCGCCATCGGCGTCTGGGCCACATACGCGCTCCCGCTCTCGCCGGACGTCCGGATGTTCGCGATGGGCCTGACGGGAGTCACCGTGTTCGGCGTGTTTGGAGCTTTCTCCTTCTACCTTCCGGAGCTGTTCCCGACGCGCCTTCGCGGAACGGGAGCGGGCTTCTGTTACAACTTCGGCCGGATCGCGACGGCCTTCTTCCCCTTCTTGGTCGGCGTCATCGTGCGCTCGGGGATCAGCCCCCTCGAGACGCTCAAGTGGGTCGCGGTTGCGCCCGCCCTCGGCCTCGTGGCGATGGCCTTCGGCTACGGTGACGAGACCAAACAGCAAACGGCCTAAGGGCTGCGCGCGCCTGTCCGAGCCGCCCGCTTCGAAGCTTCAAACGGCGCCCCAAGAGGCGGAGGCGCGCGGCTCGCGACAGGGAAAACGAGCGTCGCCCTCCGGCGGCTGACGTCTTCATCCTCGCCGACCGAGCGCCTGCGGCGCCCCCGAAAAAGGGGAGCGCCGCAAGGTCAGCTCCTGTCACTTCTCGTCGAGATAGATCGCGAACCAGCCGAGCGCCGCGTTCCAGTTGATCGCGACCTCGTTGACGCTGTAGGCGTCGATGTGATCGACGAAGCAGCGCTGGGGCGCGCAGCCCGCGAGACCAGAAGCCTCCGTGTAGGGATCTTGGATCTGGCTGTTCGGGCCGCCTGAGACGGCTCCGGGCGGCGGCTCAGGGAAGCTCGAGACCGCTTGGTGAGCCCAGAAGCGGTGGTGAGGGTTTTTCAGGGGACGATGACCGTAACCTGTGATGTACGACTGACCGAGGGCATTCCTTCCCAGCAAATAATCGAACCCGATCGTCGCCGCCTTGCGGTACTTCTCCTCGGGGCCGATGTCGGAAGCGACAGCGAGCACCACGAGCTCATTCAGCAAAGCGCCATTCGAGCCCCAGTAGTAGCCATGCTCATGGCCGACCGGGATGCGGTAGCCCTGCTTGGCTTGGATCTCGAGGAGCCGGTCCGCCGCGAACAAGAGCTTCTTCTCCACCTGGGCCCGCTCTTGCGCAGAGAGAACGTTTCGGTGGGTCGCGAGACTCAAGAGACCAAGTCCTGCTGTCTCGCGCCAATAGAAGCCCTCACCACCGAGACCGGAGGCTTGATGAAGCGGGGACGCCAGGAACTTCTTTTTGAACTCGTCCTCCCGGGTAGCAAGGAACAGCTCGACTTCAGCCCAGTAGAACTCATCGCTCACATTCTTGTCGTCGTAGGGACCACCGCCCGTCGTGTCCTCGGGACCAATGAAGAGCTTCGGCTCCTTCTCGGCCGCGCGATAAGCGCGGCGCGCAGCCTCGAGATACTTCATGCTCCGCGCCGGATCGAAGCGGGCAAAGATGCGCGCGCCTTGTGCGAGCGTGGCCGCTGCGTTCAGGGTCGCAGCCGTCGACACCGGACGCAGCCGGCGCTCCATCTGCTTCTCCGATTCATCAGGACGAAGGCCGAGCGCGGTCCAGTTCACGTCGTGGATCTTGTGATGGACCATGCCGGCGTGGGGCTTGCCCTCGGGCACCTGCATCTTCAGGAAGAAATCGAGCTCGAAGGCGGCTTCGTCGAGCAGATCCGGGATCCCGTTCTTCGACTCGGGGATCTGGAGAGTTCCGTCGCCGAGAGCCGCGGAGGTCTTCTTCAGCTCTGCTCGCTCCCAGGCGTTCAGGAGCATCCAGACCGAAAATCCGCCGTTGACCACGTATTTTCCGAAGTCGCCAGCGTCGTACCATCCCCCACTCACATCCAAGCTGTAGTCGCAGCCCGCATCCTGGGCGCAGCGAACGGCCTTATCACTTTCGGCATGACCCGCAGGGCGGGTCCAGCGCTCCTCCACGGCGTAAGGCAGCTCAATCGGCACGCCGCTCCGATTGTGGTAGAAGTATTTGATCGCGTCGCGCTTGAGCTCGCTGTAGAGTCGCTCCTTGATCGAGAAGGGCGGACTCACATCGTCGCCGACCACGAGCACGAACTCGCCCTCCTTGTTCACCTCGGAGAAGTCGATGGTGTGCACAGAGTCACCGCTCGCCGGATCGGGACCAAACGGCACAGTTTCCCCGGAAGCCACCACGGTCTCGCCTTCTTTCAGCTGGTAAGCGAGCGGTTCCTTCTTGTCGGTGACATAGGTCGCGATCTTCGGACCCTTGAGGAGGTAGCCGAGCTGGTTCACGCGCACGTTCGAGACGGGCGCCTCTGCCTCCGCGGGCGGCGGCGTGAACTCGGGATCGCTCAGATAGACATCATCGATGCACACGACGAGAGGCATCGTCGCGTTCTGGGCGAGCCTGCCGCCCAAATGGAACGCGAGCTCGACCGTCGGATCATCCTTGCCGCGCATCGTGAACGTCGAGCGCACCGTCTTCTTCTCGGTCGTGAGCGGGACATCCTGGTACCAGTACTCAGCATAGGGCGGCCCGGACATGCCGAGCTTCACGCGCCCCATCGAGGTCTGGTTCGCCCAGATCTTGAAGCTCGCGGTGTAGGTGTGGCCTTGTTGGGCCACCATCTCCCGATGACGCAGCTGCGCATCCCAAGGATTCACCCCGCGATCTTCGATCGTCAGACACAGGGCGCCATCGATGACCTTGGCTTTGCCCCGGGCAGGAGCCGTAAAAGAGGAGGTCCAGGGGACGCTCTTGCCGCCGTCAAAGGTCGCGTTCTTGAGCAGATTCCCCCCGGGCGGAGGGCCGTCGGGGATATCAACGCCAGCCGCTGGAGCGCTCGCGCCTTTGCGCTGACACGCGGAGAGCGACAGAACAAGCGAGGAGATCAGAAGGAGCTGAGTCGAGGTTCGGAACATGGCAAAGGGTCTTTCCGAGGCTCTTTCCCGGGGATCATCTCACGGGCCCAAGCCTCTTCGGTTGAGTGAAAAGAAAAGAGGCGAGCCCTTTATGGACTCGCCTCTCTCTGAAAATCGGCTCTTTATTTGCAGCCGGTGAAGCGGATCTGATCGATAGCGATATCGTAGTCAGCGCCCGGCTCGTTGACCTGAACCTGGATACCGTAGACGGTCGTCGGGTCGATCTTCATCTTCTTCGGACGGCCCCAACCCGGCATCTGGCGCATCGCGTACCAGGGGATGATGAACCGCTGCCACTCTTCCGTCAGCGTCAGGTCCATACCGAAGTCATTGAAACACTCGGTGCACACGCCACCATCGGGATCCGTGTTGTTGTCGGGGATCTTGATGCGGATCTTGCCGGTCGAGCCGGGACCCTTCTTCGCCCAGAAGGAGATACCGCCGTACTTGCTCGCGTCGTAGGGGCCCTTCGGATCGAGGAAGTTCATGCCCATGCCGGAGAACAGCACGGAGCCGTTTCCGATCTTGCCCTTGAAGCGGGCGGCGAACTGGGAGCCTTCGGCGCCACCGGGGGACATCTCGAAGGTACCGCCGTGCGCGCCAGCGGTCGGCCAAACGGTCGAGCCTGCGTCGTCCACGAAGGTGTACCAGTAGCCACCACGACCAGCGACAACAGCGGTCGCGTTGTTGTTGTCCTCACCGTCGTCGATGAGCCCGTCGGGGCCCTCGCAGATCTTTCCCTCTTCGGTCTCAGCGACTTTCGGGTCAGTGGGGTTGACGGTGCCCTGACAGCCCAGAGCAGCCAAGCCACTTGCGGCAAGCATTGCGAGGGTGGCCTGTGAAATTCGCTTCTTCATCTCGGTGTTCATTCGATTCCTCTCTCACGACTTCGTAGAAACTCTTGGTGCGCGTCTCGCGGGCCCCCTGCCTCAAGCACCCTAGGACTCACGACTTCTTTCGCTCGCGCGGACGCTCCTTTACCAGGGAAATCCGCCCTAGCTCAAGGCATGGGGGCTTTTTACCCTACTCTCGCGCCTCGGGAGTTCTCACTTTCGGGGAGCCTGCTCTCACTTTCTTGCGGGTCTCTCCGAAGTCCATGCTCCATCCCGAAAGCGCCCGTCCCTCATTCCTCCGCATCCGCCTGGCCCGAAGGCCCAAGCTCGCTCTCGGAGGTGCCGAGCAGCGCGATGAGCGCGTAGGTGAGCGCTGTGTTCCAATTGATGGCGATCTCATTGTGCCAATAGTCGTTCAGCGCATCCGCCCAATTCATCGCCGGCAGCGCATGCCCAGGCACATTGCCGTCGCCGTGGGGCCCACCGATGAGCAGGCCGGGCCACGGGAGGCCCACGTCATCGCCCGTCGAGGGACGATGGTGCGGATAGAGCGGCGGATAGTGACCCACTCCCGTCACGAAGGAGCGCGAGAACGGATTTCGCCCAAACACGTGGTCCACCTGAGCTTGGATCGTGTCGAGATACTCCTCTTTCGGCTCAACCGTGTAGGCCGCGGCGAGCAGGTGGGACATGCGCACGACGCCTCCGTTGCCACCCCAGGAGTAAACGCGCGAGCCTCGTCCGTAGGGATCGGTCTCGGCTTCCGTGACGATGCTGTCAGCGACGAGCAAGAGACTGTCTTGCACCTGCGCGAGGAGGTCGGGATCCCGCTCCTCGCTCGCAGATCTGACGTAGGTGATGAGCGCGAGGTTATTGGCCCCGTACCAATCGATGAAGGGATGTAGACGGAGCGGCGAAGGGCCCCCCGCGGGCACGCGGTCCGCGGGCTTCTTCAGGAATTCTTCGAACTTCTTGAGGTATTCGAGCTCCCCCGTCGTTTCATAGAGCTCGATCAGGGCCCAGGCCCGCTCGCCCGTCCCCCGCCAGGTAGGCGCCCGTCGCGAATTTGCTCAGATCAGGACGGATCAGCTCGGGGTGCTCATCGAGGAACGCCGCCCCGCGGCGCGCCGCGTCAAGACACCGCGCTGAGAACTCAGGATCGAGCTCGCGATAAAGTCGCGCCCCGAGGGCGAGGACCGCTGCGGCGTCTCCCGTCGCCGCGCTGCCGGCTTCGGTGAAATAGCGGGTCTGCAGATCGGCCTCGGGCATGATGTTCGCCTCGAAGTTCAGGCCCGTGACCTTGTGAGCGAAGGCACCGTTCGGAAACTGCACCTTGAGCAGCCACTCGAGCTCGACCCGCGACTCATCGAGCAGATCCGGCACGTCGTTGTCGCGCTCAGGGATCGCCACCTCGAGCCGCCCCGCGGTCTCGGGAAACTCTTCGTAAGCCTTCAAGTAATAAGCGAGCGCGAAGGCGCCGTTGACCGTGTACTTTCCGTAATCGCCCGCGTCATGCCAGCCGCCTCGATCGTCGAGGCTCTTCGGCGCGGGGGCTGTCGCCGGAGTACTCGAGGCGCCTGCCGCTCCCGCAGCTCCTTCTGCGCTGCTCGCGGGGTACTTGGCGTGATCGAGCCGGGCCTCGGCCATGTGGCACTCGTCGTGGGAGAATGTGTCTCCCTCGTGCTCCAGATGCACCGCTTCGCCGCAGCGCTGCCCATACATCGCCAGAACGCTGACCGAAGCGGCCTCCACAAGGCGTTCGCTCCCGATCGAAAACGCTGCTGAGCGCTGCGAAGTCCCAACAACGGAGACGTAATACTCGCCAGGCTCACGGAGGTCGGAGAAGTCCGCCATTCGGAGCTTCTCTCCCGTCTCCGGCCAATCGACGGGCGCGCTCGCCTTTCCTTCGAACACACGCTGGTCATCGGAGACGCGCCGCACCTCAAAACGCGCCTCGTCCCCAGCGAAGGCGGCGACCTTCTTTCGCTCGGGCAACAGCCCGACCGTGTTGAGGCGAACGTCAGCTCGTAGCCAGCAGCGCCGGTAACCGTAGGTCTCGTCCGGGCCACAGGAGAGCTTTGGGATCGGCGCGGGCTCGCAGGCCGCGTCCAAGAAAAGTCCCCCGATTCCCAGAGCGAGCATTAAGCCAAAGTTCTTCGATTCCATGAACGTGGTAGCGCTATCACCCCTTAGGGAAAGAGCAAGCGGTTTTCTCGTCCTGTCACGCCTGCCCAAGCTGTTCTTCCAGCGAATCATGAAATCTTCCAGCTTCGAAGGAGCGAATGTGCGGGAAGAGCTTTCGCGTCGTCGCTCAGGTGGCACGAGCAAATCTTTTCACCTGAACTAACATTTCTATGACGAGCCGTCCTTTTCGTCTTCCCAGGAGGCCGTGATATGGACCGGTAACCCATGGAGAAAACGGGCAAGCTCGGCATCCTCGTCGGCGGCGGACCGGCCCCAGGTACCAACAGCGTGATCGCAGCTGCGGCTATCCGCGGGAACTTGGCGGGAGTTGAGGTGATCGGCCTGATGGACGGCTACTCCCATCTCCGGGGCAAGACGACACCTCAGCGGATGGCTCTGCCCATCGAAGTCGTGAGCCAATCTCACTTCCGCGGCGGCTCTTTGCTCCGCACCTCCCGCGACGTTCCGAGCACCCCCGCCGAAGATCAGGCTGCCATCAACACGCTCAAGGTGCTCGGCATCGATCGGCTCATCACGATCGGCGGCGACGAAACCTGCAAGGTGACGATGCGCCTGGCGCGGGCGACCTCGGACATTCACTTCGTCCACGTCCCAAAGACCATCGACAACGATCTCCCCCTCCCCCCAGGCATCCAGACGCTCGGCTACGAAACCGCGCGACACGTCGGAGTAGGCATCATTCGCGATCTGTTAGTCGACGCGAAGACCATGGGCCGCTGGTACCTGGTCACCACCATGGGCCGAAGCGCCGGTCACCTCGCGCTCGGCATCGGAAAAGCCGCGGGTGCTACCCTCACGCTCATCCCCGAAGAGCTTCCTCCCGGCCGCCTCACCATCGATTGGATCGTCGATACTCTCATCGGAGCCATCATCAAGCGCATGGCCTCAGGTCGACGGGACGGCGTGGCACTCCTCGCTGAAGGTTTGGCCGAATGGCTTCCCCCCGACGAGCTCGCGCTCGTGCGTCGGCCCGCGAGCGGCTCGAGCGTGCGTCTCGGTGATCTGCGCCTCGGCGAGGTCGTGCGCGACCGCGTCCATGAGCGACTCGGGCACTTTGGAGTGCGCGCGGAGATGGCCGAAAAGAGCATCGGCTACGAGCTGCGGAGCGCCGATCCGATCCCCTTCGACATGGAGTACGCCCGAGACCTTGGTTACTCCGCCGCTAAGTTCCTGCTCGAAGGGGGCAAGAGCGCGATGATGACCATGGTGGCTGGCAAGTTCACGCCCGTAAGCTTTACGGACATGGAGAGCCAGGCCGGCGGAGGGCTTCAGGTGCGCCCGGTCGATACCGAGACCGAGACCTACAAGATCGCTCGACGCTACATGATCCGCCTGCGGCGAGATGATTTCGAAGACGAAGATCTCTTGGCTCGCCTCGCGACCACCGCGAACATGACGAGCGGCGAGTTCCGCAAGCGCTTCGCGCCCCTTGTCCACGACGAGGCCCCGCCCCTCCGCTTCTTGGCCAAGGCCGCCGCGCTCGTCGGCTAAAAATTCGCTCTGCGGCCCCTCGGCATCTACATCCGAAGGCCCTCTCCCCCCAGAGCGCTTTTTTCTCAAGGTGCCCAGTGGGCCTGAAACGCGGCCATCCTCAGGCTGGACTCCGAAAGACGGCGCTCGAACTCCTCACTCGAGGGAGCCTTGAGCCGTTCGTACACCTTGAAGATGGTCCCGTTCGGAGCGCAGCAAAGGAACGCATCGGCGCCCGCGAGCAGGCTTCGTTCGGCGGCTTCGGCCGCTCCGTAGTGATCGCGGATCGCCTTCATCTCGAGATCGTCGCTCACAATCAGACCCTGAAAGCCGAGCTCCTCACGCAAGAGAGAAGTCAAAGCGGCTCGCGACATAGTCGCCGGAACCTCGGGGTCGAGCGCCCGGAACAGAACGTGAGCCGTCATGATCGAAGCGAGACCCGCCTCCGCGTACCGCTGAAACGGAGGGAGCTCGACGGCGCGGAGGCGCTCGAAAGAGTGAGGAAGTTCGGGGAGCTCGAGGTGTGAGTCTTGGGAGGTGTCGCCGTGTCCTGGAAAATGTTTCCCGCAGGAGGCAACTCCCTCGGATTCCAGGCCCTCGGCCAGCGCCACCCCAAACTCCCCCACCACGCTCGGCTCGCGTGAGAACGAGCGATCTCCGATGATGGGGTTTTCTGGGTTGGTGTCGACGTCGAGCACCGGGGCGAAGTTCCAGTCGATCCCGACCGCGCGGAGCTCCCGGCCCATCGTCTGGCCAAGTTCAAAGGCCAGGCGAGCGTCGCCTCTTTCCCCGATCGCGCGCATGGGCTCGATCCGGGTGAACCCTTCGCGAAAGCGCTGCACGACTCCTCCCTCGTGATCGACGCTCACCACGAGCTTGCGCCCCGCGTAGCTGCGCAGCGCTCCGATGAGCTCGCCGACCTGATCGCGGCTCCGGTAGTTCCGGGAGAAGAGGATGATACCGCCGACGCCCAGATCGAGCACCTCTCGGGCCTGATCGGTGAGCTCGGTCCCTTCGATGCCCGCCACAATGAGCGAAGCCGCGCGCCGAGCCGCCTCCGAGCTGCTCGTAGGCTCCTTGTGAACCGCCAAGGGATCTGCCGTCACTTGAGCTGGGAAGTGATGTCAGCGCCGAGCGCGTCGAGGTCCGCCGCCTTCTTCTTGGCTTGCTCGTTGTTCTTCGGAGCCGCAGCCGCAGGGGCCTTCGGAGCTGCGGCAGCTTGTTTCGGTGCCTGGGTAGTGGCCGGCGCAGGCTCTGGTGACGGTGCGGGTTTCGCAGCCTCGGCGGCCTTCTCTTCGAGCTCAGCAGCTTGGAGGGCGGCCTGCGTCTTGCGGAGATGCTCGAGGCGTTCCTTCTGCTGCTCGACCGTCAGACCCTCCGAAGGCTCCGGAGTGACCTTCTTGGCTTGTTCCTCGGCGTCGCTGCCTCCCGAGGTGAACGCGATGACGAGACCGATGCCGAGCACCACCAAACCACCCAGAGGAGCGGTGAGGTTTTTTTGATCGGAACCGCGTAGGTCTCGTCCCCCCCCGCTTGGCTCGCGGGCGAAGATCCTCGGGATTGGCTCGGGCGACCGGAGCTCGGCCGGCGACTCTGCTGCACCATGACCCTTGAAGGCTAACCTGCGCAGCCTCTCCGCGCCATCGTCCGAAAGGTCAGCCCTGCGCCGTCGCTCAGAAAGCGCAGCTGGGGCTCCAAAAAGCGTTCGGCCCGCCCCTCTCGGTCCCCCGGGTAGGGAACTCGAAAAGAAGCGGGCCGACGTGCCCCGAGGGGCCGAACCTCAATTATTGCTGATGCAGAAGTTGTCGATCTTGAGGTTGCTTGCGCCGCTCCAGACCTCAAAGCCAACGAACACGTTCGTGAGGCTCATGCTGTCGTTGATGACCGGCGTCTTCTCCGTCGTCGAGGTGCGCGTCTTGGCGTCCTTGATGAAGTCGTTCAGGTCGAAGCTGAACTCGTTGAGCCGGCTCGTCGCGACGTAGCTGATGATGGGTCGGCCTTCGAACTGGCGCGAGACGTAGATCGCGAAGGTACGTCCACCGATGGCGAGTGTTCCACCGGACTCGCCCTGGCCTTGGCCTTCGGCGTAGACGTTCGGGGAGCGATCGAGCCAGACCATGAGGAAGCTCCGCGATCCCGGGCCGCCATCAGCGCCGCCCGGAGAGAACCAGACGTCGTAGGCAACGTTGTATTCGCCGCTTCCACCACCGCTCCAGCGGATGCCCGTCGGAATCTTGTTCAACTGCCCGACCGACTTCGGCAGGTTGCTACCGGCAGTTCCGAACCCATCCCCACCGTTCGAACCGAAGATGAAGGACGGGTAGCCGACCGGTGCATCGGTGGTGGGACGGTTGCCAGAGAAGTTCGTGACGCTGAAGCTCGCGCCGTTATAGGTGATGTTGTAGCTGCCGCCGCCGCTGAAGATGTTGTTCTGGATCGCGATCGTGGGAGGACCGTTGACCGCAGTCACGCGCTGGAACGCGCCGCCGCCGCTGCTGAGCGTACCGCTCTGACCACCAGCGGGAGCGCCGCTCACGTCGCATCCAACGGTCGGAATGTTTCCGTTCCCCTCAGAGATGTTGTTGACGCAGAAGTCGAAGTTCACGTCCGCGGTCGAGTCCGGAATGCTCTGAGCCTGAACGATGATCTGGGAGAGGGGCTCTCCATTGTAAGCTTTGCCGTTTCCACCCGCCCAGCACTCCGTGTTGAACGTTTCGTACGCGACGAAGAGGCTCGGATTCGAGGTAGCGCCGATCTCCGCGCACCAGCGCTGGTTCGCGTCGGTGGCGCCGTCCGGACCCTGAATCTGCAAGCGAAGCTGGGTCGCGCTCTTGTTCTGAATGTCGAGGATGATGCCTTCCTTGGTCGGGGTCACCGTACCGAGAGGGGCGTTCTCCACGCGCTCTTGGTTGATACCCCAACCGACGAGAGCGCCACTCCAGCCATCAGGCTCAGAAGGAGGTTTGATCGTACCCTTGGCGCACATCGGCCAAGTCTCGACGCCTTCGAAGTTCGGCGGTTCGATGGTGTTGCCGGAGTTCGCGTCGCTGCTGAAGAGCGAGGTGAACCCGAAGCCATGCCAGGGGCCCGACTCGAAGTAACCCGTGATCGGTCCTTCTTCGCCTTCGCCGCCCGTACCGCTGCCACCAGCGCCCGGTCCAGCGCCACCACTCCCCGGATCACCGGCGCCACCGACGCCCGGCGTGCCTCCTCCGGCGCCCGGATCCCCGGTGCCACCGACGCCCGGACCGCCGCCACCGACGCCCGGACCGCCGCCCGTACCCTGGCTGGCCGCACACACACCATTCACACAGCTACCGCTCGCGCAGGCATTGCCGCAGGCGCCACAGTTGTTCGGATCGGAGGCGAGCACGACGCACGCGCTATTGCAGTTCTCGAGGCCCGCGCCGCAGGTCGCAGAGCAAGTGTTCTGCGAGCAGACGAGACCAGCGCCACATGCGTTGCCGCACGCGCCGCAGTTCTGGGGGTCGGATGTGACAGAAACGCAGACTCCGTTACAGTCGACCTGACCGCCTTGGCAGGTCGGCGACGACGACTGGGGAAGACAGGCTACCCCGAGCCCTAGGCCCGCGAGGACCATTTGGACCAATGAGAAGTTTCGAAGGGCCCGGCGAAGATCAGAGAATAACGTCATGGCTCGGTGGTTCGATCGTGAAGCTCGAAAACAGGGTCAAAAATTAAGACGACTCAAAGACGTTGGTAGCGGTTCCACCCACCTCGTCTCTGAGCGTCGAGGTGTACGAGCCGATCGGCCCCGGAGCAACCGCCCGTCCAGCAGAATCGCATTTCTCGGAGGACTGAATTTTTCCTAGATTGCAATTTTGGTGCGTTGACGGGATGGCAGAAATGCGGTTCGTCGGCGCTCTGGCGGTTTTCGAGAGAGACACCCCCTGCTAAGCGGCGCGCTCGAACCGTTTTTCCTCCGAGAACGAATAGAAAAGAACATGAACGCTAAGAAGCCGAAAGTTGCCCTCCTGACCGCAGGCGGACTCGCCCCTTGTCTCTCCTCGGCTGTGGGAGGACTCATCGAACGCTACACGGAAATCGCTCCGGACATCGAGATCATCGGTTACCTCGGCGGCTATAAGGGCCTCCTGCAGGGCGTGAGTCTCACCGTGACCCCCGAGGTCAAGAAGCAAGCGAGCATCCTTCACAAGCACGGCGGCAGCCCCATCGGCAACAGTCGCGTCAAGCTCACGAACGTCAAAGATTGCGTGAAGCGCGGGCTCGTCAAAGAAGGAGAGTCTCCGCTCGAGGTCGCCGCTCGCCAGCTCACCCGCGACGGCGTGACCATCCTCCACACGATCGGCGGCGACGACACGAACACGACGGCCGCTGATCTGGCCGCCTACCTGAAGACCCATAACTACGACCTGACAGTCGTCGGTCTCCCCAAGACCATCGACAACGACGTCTTCCCCATCCGCCAGTCGCTCGGCGCTTACACCGCAGCGGAAGAAGGTGCTCGTTACTTCGAGAACGTCGTGAACGAACAGTCGGCCAACCCGCGCATGCTCATCATCCACGAGGTCATGGGCCGCAACTGTGGCTGGCTGACCGCAGCTACCGCTCGCGTCTACCGCGAGCGCCTCAAGAAGATGGATTTCGTCCCCGGCTTCAACCTGCCGCGTGCTCACAAGGACGTGCACGCTGTGTACGTGCCCGAGATGGAGTTCAATCCGGAGACCGAAGCGAAGCGCCTGAGCGCGCTCATGGACCAAAACGACTGCGTCAACATCTTCGTCTCTGAGGGCGCTTGCGTCGATCAGATCATCAAGGAGATGGAAAGTCGCGGCGAGTCCGTCCCCAAGGACGCGTTCGGTCACTACAAGCTCGACGCCGTCAACGTCGGCAACTGGTTCTCCAAGCAGTTCTCGCAGGCGCTCGGTGCTGAGAAGTCCTTGGTCCAGAAGTCCGGCTACTTCGCCCGTTCCGCGGCGGCCAACGAAGCCGACCTCAAGCTCATCAAGAGCATGGTCGACCTCGCTGTCGAGTCGGGTCTCAAGGGAGATTCCGGCGTGATTGGTCACGACGAGGACCAGGACGGTCGCCTCCGCTCCATCGAGTTCCCGCGCATCAAGGGTGGCAAACCTTTCAACATCGAAGAGCCCTGGTTCAAGGAGCTGCTCGCCGAGATCGGTCAGCCCCTACTGAGGTCAGCCACTGAGGTCAGCCACTGAGGTCAGCCACTGAGGTCAGCCACTGAGGTCAGCCACTGAGGTCAGCCACTGAGGTCAGCCACTGAGGTTCGCCTCAAAGGCGCATCAGAGCTCAGCGAGGCCGGAGCGACGCGAGTTGCTCCGGCTTTTTCTTTTCACGACGAGGCTCGAGCGCCGCGCAGATCCATGGCTCGGAGGCCAGGCGAGCTCAGGGGAGCATCAAGGCCGGAGCGCCCAAGGGCGCTCAGCGCCGTCCTCCCGATGCGCCTTGAGCCAATGGAGCACGACCTCGGCCCACTGCTTGCGGGCGGACTCGGTCGGATGAATGCCGTCACGAATCCGCGGCATATTTTCGACATCCATGAGCTGATTGGTGTCGAGAAAAAGGCAAGGCGAAACATTGCGCGCGATCACGTCGAGCAGACCGTTTTTCGGCCCCGCCCAGAGAGGGATCGCGATCCAAACGCAGGGCCTGTCACCGATCGCCTCGATCATCTTCTTGATCGTCTTGCCGCGACTTTCTGGATCTTGGATTTCGAGCTCGTTGGCCCCCAGGGTAATGAGGACCAGGTCGGGGTTGTACTTCCAGATGTGCTTCTGAAGATTTCCATCCCAGGCCCAATCGGTCAGGTAGCTCGCGTCCGTGAACTTGAGCACCGAACCCACGCCCGCCTCTTCGAACATCTTTCCGAGCGGGAGTCCGAGAGCGCCCGCAAACGAATCTCCCACGTGGAGCACCTTGGTCCCGCGAGGCAAAGGAGGCGCGCTGGGCTCCGAAGCTTTGGCCAGGGCTGGCTCGGGTTCCTCGAACGCCGGGGTCGCCGACGGGGGTTTCTGAGCAACCTCCGGCTCGGCTGTCGCAGGTGATTTCGGCTCTTGGGGGAGCTCACTCTCAGGAGCGCTCGGGGTCGGCTGAGCCCCTCCGCAGCCGAAGGCCCCTCCGAGAGTCGCGACAATGAGCAATGAGGAGAACCAGTGCGTCCGCACGCCCGGCCCCATACTAAAAAGGCCACTCCGAGTCGATGGCGCCCCCGCGCGGCCCCTCACTGACCTCTCCAGGCGGCGACAATGAGACCGGCGGCCCCTCGTGCATCCGACAAGTCCCAGCCTGGACCAACCGCCAGAGTCCCATCCCACACCAACCGACCTGAACCAGAAAAGCTATGAGCATGGTTCGAAAAATCGAGGTGCCGCCCGGGGACTACCAAACCTCTGGTCAAGCGGCGGAGTTTCCACAATGCTCCGCCCCCATGAATCAGTCCCCGACGGTCCGATGGATCACTGTCGCTCTGCTCGCCTCCTCCCTCGCGTGTTCGCGTCGTTCCCAGGAGCCCGGAGATTCGACGAGCTCCACACCCTCAGCCCAGGAGAAAAAAGAAGTGACGACCGATAGCGCCAACAAAGGGGCTGAGAAGCCGAAACCCGAAGCCATCCCTGCCCCGGAAGACGTCGCCGCGCCGCCCGCGGATGCTGAGAAGACCGCGTCGGGTCTCGCTTCCAAGGTGCTCACAAAAGGGACGGGCACGACGCACCCAGGTCCGACGGACACGGTCTCGGTGCACTACACCGGCTGGACCAAAGACGGGAAGATGTTTGATAGCTCGGTCGTCCGCGGACAGCCGACTTCGTTTCCTCTGAACCGCGTGATCAAGGGCTGGACCGAAGGCGTCCAGCTCATGGTAGAGGGAGAGAAGCGCCGCTTCTGGATCCCCGCTGAGCTCGCTTACGGTGAGACGCCTATGGGCGGTCGTCCCGCAGGTCAGCTCACCTTCGACATCGAGCTCTTGAAGGTCCCCCCGGCCGCGCCGAAAGACGTGGCGGTTCCGCCTCCGGGTGCAAAGAAGACCGCTTCGGGTCTCGTGTACATCGAGCTCTCACCGGGCAAAGCCGATGGCAAGAAACCGACCGAAGAGAGCACCGTGACTGTCCACTATTCCGGCTGGACCAAAGACGGCAAGCTGTTCGACTCGTCGGTGACGCGCGGTGAACCCGCTTCTTTCCCGCTCAACGGCGTCATCCGCGGCTGGACTGAGGGCCTCCAGCTCATGAAGCAGGGAGCGAAGTTCCGCTTCTGGATCCCCGCAGATCTCGCCTATGGAGAGACCCCGCCGCGGCCAGGCATGCCGTCGGGTCAGCTCACCTTTGACGTGGAGCTCTTGGACGTTTCGTGAGGATTCTATTCGCAGCGAGTGTGCTCGTCCTCGCCGGGTGCGGGGCGAGCACTCCCCCGCCGCCGAAGAGCGCTTCGAGCGGCTCCGAAGTTTCTGCGCCGCCCCCTGAGAAACGTGCTGCAGCGGAGCGAGACGTGCTCGGCCCCCTCGACGAGGCGGTGCCGCCCGCGCCCGCTTCGTGCACGCCCGGCGAGCCTCTGCCCGCCCGGGAAAGCTGCGATGGGGCCCTGAACCTCTTGGCCTCCGCCGTCACGGCGTCTGAGCCTTCAGCGGCGCTCGCCTCTCTCGAGCGCTGCTCCGAATTCGAGCCAGGTCTGATTCGTGCCCTCCGCGCGGAGCTCGGTCCTGTGGAGTGTGGGGACGTGCTGGTGGCCTCCGTGGTCGGCGAAGGAGCCAAAGACGAGGTCTCGCGCGGCGTGAGAGAGCTCCTGCTCGCCTACGGGATCTCCGCACGACTTCGCCGTTTGGCCCACGAGCTGCCCGGCGCACCTCAAGATCGGAAGAAGGCGGCGATCGTCCAGTTCCTCGAACAAGAGGTCTTCCCCTGGGCGAAGCGAGAAGCTGTCGCTCTCGAGCGTCTCGCCCGCAAAGGCTCCGAGCTTCGGGGTTACGCGCGTGGAATCGCGGCGGTCGAGGCGGGCATGGCCGATATGCGGTTCGTGAATCTCGTCCGGGAGGTTCCGCTTCCCGAGGAGATGCTCGCAGATGAAGAGGTCCGAGAGGTCTATTACTCCTCCCTCGAGGAAGCTCTCGACGCGCGGAAGAATCGCGGACGGGACGCGAGTTTGGTCGGGCTCATCGAGCTCGAGCGCGCAGGCGTGGTCTTCGATGCGCGGGTCCATCTCGCGCGGGACCTGCTCGTGCAGGTCTTCGGTGGCTCGCGCCTGAAGGCCATCGACTCTCTGCTGATTCCCAAGGCTCAAGCGCCTTCGCCCGCGGCCGCTGCCGAAGCGATCGCGTCGAGCGTCCCCTCCCCTTACCTGCCGCTCCTGCTCGGAGACGCCCGGGTCACAGGTCTCCTCCTCACCGCGGCCTCCGCGCGGGGCATTCCGGCCGGATGGGACCAAGCCCTGCCCGCAGATCTGAGCGAGAGCGAACGCCTGACGCTGGCCTGGACCCGTTTCCACAAGGGGCGAACCTATTTCCGTTCGAGCGATTTTGTGGCCGCGGCCGATCTGGCCAAGACCATCACAGAGAGCTCACCTCTCCTCTCCGAAGCGCAGCTCATCAGAGCGCTCGGAGCGGCGCTTGCGACAGGTCCCAATGGTCCCGTTGAGTTGATGCGCCGGGGCTCCTTCGTGGGTCTTTCCCTGGGCAGCTCCGAAGCGCTCGAGCAGATCGCTCGGGGCACAGGTCCTTTGGCGGGCGCAGCCGCCTTCAATCTGGCCTACTTGCGGGGACTCGTGCTTCCGCCGGGGGCTGCCCTCGATTGGCGTCAGATCGCGACCCAGTTCCGGGACGCTGAAAAGAAGCTCGGCCCGGGCCTCTCCCTCGCGGCGCGTCCGACCGAGGAAGTCGACGCAAGAGCGCGCGCAAGCGACGCGGCCCAGACGGCCGCGGCCACGAGCGACGCGATCCAAAGCTCTTCTCGGGCCAAAAACTAGAACTCGGACGGGGCTCCCTCGGGGGCCCCGTGAGCCATTTCTCCGAGGCGAAGCGCCGTGGCTCAATTCGGGCAGCAGGCCGAGTTCCAGCCGACCCCCACGTCGCGATTCTTACAGCCGTCGCGTTTCCCCGCCTGATTGCGCTCCACGTGCTCCCCGCCCGTGTACTTGTAGGCGACGGGGCGACTCGGCTGGTTCGCTCTACAGTCTTCATCAAAAGACGGGGAACGCTCGCGCGTCACCTTGGCGGCGCTCTGCGCAGAGGCGCCCTTGTTTGAGCTCCCCAACACGCTCGAACGCTCCTGCACACAACCTCGCCCGGGGACCTCACGCGCTCCCTCTTCGCAGCCGGTCGCACCCGCCTTCGCGCAGCGCAGCCCGTTCCAGACTTTCCCGTCGAGACACTCGACCTCATCCACCCCAAACAAACAGCCTCCCGCCTCGTCGCTCCCGTAGGGGCACGGTTCAGACGGTTTGTCGAAGACGCAGCGGACCCCGAGGTGTGACCCGGAATCGTCAGGCCTGCCGCGACTTCGCAAGGTCGGCTTCATCCACTTGTCGAAGCGGCGACTCCAGCTCCCTCCGCGGTACACCCGGTGGCGCCCGGTCGCCGCGGGCCACGGATAGGGCGCAAACCAGCTCGAAGTCCACTCCCAGACGTTGCCCCCAACGTCATAGAGCCCGAAAGCCCCGGGCTCGTAGCTCTTCACCTTGCAGGTCTCCGAGTGTTTCCAGCAAGTGTGCCCGTCGGGGCTCACCTCGCCCCAAGGGAACTTTCGCATCTCAGCGCCCCCGCGCGCCAGATACTCCCACTCGATCTCCGTCGGCAGGCGTGCGCCCCGGTCTGCGCACACGGCCTCAGCTTCAGCATATGTGATGCAGTTGATAGGGTGATCTTCTTTCCCTGGTTGACCCGACGTGCAGCGGCGGCTCTGCTTGGTGCCAGCGGGGACGGGGCATTTCCCCCGACTCACACAGGCGTCGTATTCCGCCGCGGTCACTTCGTGCACATCTGCGCAGAACCCCCGAACCTTCGTGCGAAAGCGCGGATTTTCCTCATCTCCGTAGGTCCGTCCGGTCGAGCCCACCCAGAAGGTCCCCCTGGGGATGTCCGCCATCCCCTCCGGGCACGCCTCGGGCTTCAGCTCCACTCTGCTCGGTGGAGTGTCCGAGCGCGCCTCGAGCTGCACTTCGGGCTCGGACGGCGCAGGAGCTGTCCGAGGCTCTTCCAGCGGGGGCGGCGGGTCGGTCTTCTTGCACCCGATCACCAAGAAAACGCCCCACGCGGCGCTCGTGAGGACAGCCCTCCTCATGGCAAACACCGCCTTTGGATCCCCTCCAGTTCGAGCCTCCGGGCCGCGCTGCGCGTCGAAAGATCCAGGGACTCGAAGACCTGTTTCGCCTCCTCTGAGCGGCGCGCCTGACACAAACTCACCATCAAACTTCGCTCGTTTTCCTGCTCAAACTCGAGACTCGGTGCCCTTTCCGTCTGCGCGCGCAGAAATGCGTCCGCCGCCGGCCCCGGCTGACCGAGGGACAGCAGCGCGCGCCCGAGCAGATAGGCCCGAAGAAACTCAGACTCCTCGCTCTCGGCGCTCTGGGCCAAATAGCTCACAATCTCGACGGGCCCCGCGCGGCGGGCAAGAAGCTCCCGAACCAGCGTTTCATCGGCCGAGCCGCGCGCGTCCGTCAGCGCCCAAATCTTCAGCCAAAGAGCCCTGCGCTGGCCGCTCGAAGAAGCCTCCGAGAGGAGCTCCCGATAAGCGTCCAGGGCCCGCTCAGCGCGCCCCTCGAGCCAATCGAGGTCAGCGCGCCCCTCACGCTTCTGCTCTTCAGTCCAAGGAGGCTCACCGGGCACCGGACCAAGCAAACGTCGCGCCTCGTCCGAGGCTCCCGCGCCCAGGTAGCAGCGCGAGAGGAACAGGGAAGCCTCTCGCGCCCGGGGCTCCCAGGTCCAAGCCTGGCTCGCCAAGCGCTCCGCGGCGCGGGGATCGAGAGAACAGGTGCGCTCCGCTCGAGCCAAGATGCGATCGACGGCGTGGGGACAGATCCTCTCGAGGGTCGCCGGGCCCGAGTAACGGGCCCGCGCCGCGCTCTGCACTACCTCGGGGACCGTCTCGCGCTCGAGGGCTCGATGAAACCCCCGCTCCAGCTCGGCGATCGATTGGCCCGTGAGCTCTTCGAGATCCGCTCCGCCGTACCAAGCGCGCAGCGCCCCCGCGCCGTACTCCTCGCGCAGGTAGGCAATGAAGGCTCCCGCGGCTCCATAGGCGCGCGCCGAAGACTCCCCGTAGAATCCGAACTGAAAGAGTCGCCGGAGCGGCGGCATCGCGCCCACCACAACTTGAGCCCGGGCCCACTCAAGGAGCGTCCCGTCGGAGTTTTCGTGGGGAGCGGCAGCCACAGCAAAACCTTCGATGCGTCCCGGATCGGGGATCCATCCGCCGAGCTCGCCTGCGATGCGAAAGGGTCCCCGTCCGAAGCGAGCCGCCACGATGTGCGCGAGTTCGTGGCGGAGCGTCGGATGAGGGTAGCCGCTCGAATGCACGTAGATCTCGCCGCGCCAGGGCTTCGCGACGTAAGTTCGGCCTGCCCCGGTCCAGCGGGCCTTCTCCTCGACGCTCCCGAAGAGCCGCACAAGAACTTCCCGCTCGGGCTCGACCTCGAAGTATTCGGCGAGCTCGCCGAGGTGCACCGAGCACTCCCGCGCGATGAGCTCCGCTTCGGCGCGGCTTGTCTTCTCCTCCGCGTAGGTCACCAAACAACCGTTGAAGCGAACCTGACCCGAAAGGGCCCGAGACAAGCTCTCGGCGCTCGTCTCGTGCCCCAGCTGATCGCCGAGCGAGCGAACCAGGAAATAGCCGCCCAAACAGAGGATCCCAAGCCGAACCGCCTGCTTGCGGAGCAGGAGACTCAGACCCACTCCGAGGAGAATCGAGCCGGCTCGATAGCTGAGCAGCGTCTCGAAGCGGTACTCCACACGGTCGTAAAGGGGCCCAGCGAAGTAACCCACGAACTCACTATACGCAAACACCGCGGGGGACGCGTAGATCCCGTAGAGCCCGATACAGATCGGAGCGAGCGGCACCAGGAGCCCGATCAGCGCGCGCGGGATCCGCTGGAGCTTGGCGGATCGCAGACGTGCAAAAAGCGCCGCCTCGGTGCACAGAGCCGCAAGGACGGTCCCGAGCGTCGGCCCGAGCAGCATGAGCGCATAGGCCTGACCCCGTTCACAGGCCGGGCTCTGAAGACCGCCTAAGAACGCGACCAGGAGCACGGCTGCGCTCACCCAGGCGCCGCGCGCGAGGCTGCCGAAGACCGGGGCGCGCGAGCGCCCGAGCGCGACCCAGAGGCTCGCTACGAAGGGCCCCACGAGCCCAAAGACGAGGGCCAGCTCGTACCCCGGTCCCCTGAGCAGAAACATGCCGGCGAGCTCAGAGTGCCGGCGCTGCGGCCGGCCCCGGCTGGGCGGGCGCAGAAGAAGCGCGCGCAGCGTCGGGGGACAAGATCAAACCGAGAAGACTATCGACGTGAGAGATGTAGCGAATCCTCAAATTCGCGAGGATCTCATCGGAGACCTCACTCACATCCGCCTCATTGCGAGCCGGAAGGATGACCTCCGTCACACCCGCCCGATGCGCCGCGAGGAGCATCGCCTTCACGTTGTTGACAGGCAAAATTGCTCCTCGAAGCGTGAGCTCGCCGACGACGGCAACGTCATTCCTGCAGGGCACACCGAGCAAGAGCGAACAAAGCGCGGCGAAGATCGCCGAGCCGAGACCAGCAAAATCGCGCACAGCGCGCGCCCGTGGCACGTGGATGTGAACATCGATGTCCTTGAGCCATTCGGGGCTCAGGTGGAGCCGGTCAGCCCGCGAACGCACGAAACTCACGGCCGTATGGGCCGCTTCTTCGAGCACCTTTCCGAGACTCCCCGTGAGCCGAATGTTCCCCTTCCCGGGCATCCGACTCACCTCCACGATGACCAGCTCTCCTCCGGCTCCGCTCGCTCCGAGCCCAGCTGCGATGCCCGGCGCGGGAGCGATCTCGGTGGTCTCGAGACGGTACTCCGGGGGCCCCAAGATCTCTTCGACGACGGTCCGGGTGACCTCGACCGCCTGGATTTCCCCCTCCGCCTCTTTGACGGCGATCTCGCGACAGATCGCGGCGATGCGCTTCTCGAGGGTGCGCACGCCGGCCTCCCGCGTATAGGAGTCGACGATGGTCTGAATGCCGCTTTCGGTGAAGGTCAGACGTTCGGGGGCGATGCCGTGCTCTTCGAGCTGCTTCGGGATCAGGAAGCGCCTCGCGATCTCGCGCTTCTCGATCGGGGTATAACCCGGGATTTCGATCACCTCGAGGCGGTCGCGGAGAGCTTCAGGGATCGCCCCGAAGCTGTTCGCGGTGGCGAGGAAGGTGATCTTCGAGAGATCGAAGGGCAAGTCGAGGTAATGATCGACGAAGGAATCGTTCTGGGCCGGATCGAGGGCCTCGAGCAGCGCCGCGGCCGGATCGCCACGCATGTCCGCACCCATCTTGTCGATCTCATCGAGCACCAACACCGGGTTGTTCGCTCCGACCTTCTTCAGCGCTGCGAGGATGCGCCCGGGGAGCGCCCCAACGTACGTTCGCCTGTGGCCGCGGATCTCCGCTTCGTCGCGGACGCCGCCGAGGGCAATGCGCGCGTAGCGGCGCCCCATGGCGCGGGCGATCGAGCGGCCGAGAGAGGTCTTGCCGACGCCAGGCGGGCCGACGAAGAGCAGGATCGGACTTCGGTTGTCCTGGCGCAGGGCACGGATCGCTGAGAACTCAATGATGCGCTTCTTGACGAGCTCGAGGCCGTAGTGATCTTGGTCGAGACAGCGCCGAACCTCAGAGATGAGGTGGAGATCCGGGGTCGAGACCTTCCATGGGAGGTCCAAAATCCACTCCACGTAGTTGCGCGCGATCTGGTACTCGGGGGACTGGCTCTGCATCGAAGCGAGCCGCGACAGCTGCTTTCGGGCAACGTCGCGCGCTTCCGTCGGCAGGTCCATGAGCGCGAGGCGCTCCCGGAGCTGCTCCACCTCATCGTCCTCGTCGGGGCTCTCCCCGAGCTCTTCCCGGATCGCCCGGAGTTGTTGCCGAAGCACGTAAGCGCGCTGATTCCGGCTCATCTCCGTCTCGACCATGTTCGAGACCTCAGCCTTGATCCGAAGCGCGTCGAGCTGACGGTCCAGGACCTTCGTCACAATCTCGAGCCGCTCGCGAATTCCGTAGGCTTCAAGCACTCGCTGACGCACGGGAACCTGAGCGAGCTCCTCGGGGAAGTTCGAAGCGACGAGGTCGGCGAGACTGCCCGCCTCTTCGACATTGTCGAGGATGCTCTGGGTCTCTTTCGGGAGGTTCGGCGTGAGCGCGAGCACCTGCCGCGTCTTGTCCCGGAGCTCTCCGGCCAGGGTCTCGATTTCGGGGCTGGTCTCGGTCGGATCGGAGACTCGGACGACCTCCGCCCGGAGATAGGGCTCAACGCCGAGGGGCTGAGTGACGTGAAAACGGCCGATTCCATTCAGAACGACGGAGTAGTTCGTGGCGCTGATCCGAATGACCCGGACGATCCGCGCGACGGTCCCCACCGTGTAAATGTCGTCGAAGGTCGGATCGACCGTCTGAGGATCTCGCTGAGCAACAACGCCGATCAGGCCTCCGCCCGCCTCGAGCTCTTCGACGAGTCGCACGCTCTTGGGGCGACCAACGTTGATCGGGACAACCGATCGCGGAAACAGGACGGAGTTCCGAAGAGGAAGGATAGCGATCCGCTCCGGTTTCTGGGCCCCTTGTGCACGAGTCATTCGTCGGGAATCCTATCCTCGTGTCCGCGCAGCCGCACCCCAAACGACACCAAAAACCAGAAATTTGCTCTGGCTGGGGGCACGCGCTTGGGGCACAGGGGACAAAATGGGCGCTCTTCGCCCTTCTCTTGTCCGCCTGCGCGCCTCGAACAAACGCCCAAACGCCCGAGGCTGCCCTCGCCGCGTACACGCGGGCCCTCGACAAAGGCGATCCGGACCGCGCCTATGAGTTCTTGAGCTCGGAGGCCCGCCTCGGCATCTCTCGCGCGGCCTTCCGCGACCTCTCTCGAAAGTCCCCCGCTTCTGTGCGCGCCTTCGCTGAAGCCCTGACCCGAGGCGACGGCACGCCGAAGACCATCGTCACGACCAGCTGTGGTCCGGGGATCCTCCTTGTCTACGAGGATGGGAAATGGCGCGTTCCGCCTGAGGCCATCGACGTCTACCCGGCGCGCACTCCCCGTGAAGCTCTCCGTTCGCTCATTTCCGCCTTCGACGCAGGGCGCATGGATGTTGTCCATCGCCTGATGCCTGAGGCGCGCCGAAAGGAGCTGAGCGAGGCTGAGCTCCGAGAGGCCCTCACGAGCCCTGGCCCCGGCTCCCTCGCCTCGGCCCTCGACAGTCTCCGGCTCGCGGTCGACGACGCGCCCATCGAGCTCCTTGGAGTGCGCGCAGCGGTCGCCTACGGCAAGGGACGGACCGCGAGTCTTGTGCTAGAGGGCGGCACCTGGAAAATCGAAAGCTTTTGAGGTCATGAGCGAACGCCGAGCCACCGTCCGGAGAGAAACGAGCGAGACCCGCATCACGGTCGAGGTAAACCTGGACGGAACCGGGCGCCACGACATCGTGACGCCGCTGCCCTTCTTGTCTCACATGCTCGAGCAGCTGCCCCGTCACGGCCGCTTCGACCTCACGGTGCGCGCCGAAGGCGACGTCCACATTGACGGTCACCACACGACCGAAGATGTCGGCATCGTGCTCGGCCAGGCGCTGCGTGAAGCGCTCGGCGATCGCCGCGGGATCAATCGTTACGGTCACGCCACTCTCCCCATGGACGAGGCGCGCGTGAGCTGTTCTTTGGATCTCTCGGGACGCGCGTTCTTCGTCTGGGACGTCGACATGCCGAAGGCGAAGATCGGACAGTGGGACACGGAGCTCGCGGAGGTCTTCTTTGAGGCGCTCGCGCGCTCGGCTCAGATCAACCTGCACGTCGTGCAGGAGGCCGGGAAGAACCTGCACCACATCACCGAAATCGCCTTCAAGGCCCTCGCCCGTGCGCTGCGCGATGCGGTGCGCGTCGACGGGGACCAAATCCCCTCGACGAAGGGAAGCCTCGACTGATGCGCGTCGTAGTCGTTGAGACGGGCCACGCGAACATGACCTCGGTGTGCCGCGCCCTCGAGGTGGCGGCTCCGAGGAGCGACGTGACCATCGTGCGCGGGCGCACTCCAGAGGACGTCCGCTCGGCGGATAAACTCGTGGTCCCCGGCCAGGGCGGCTTCGCCCACTGTTTGGCCGGGATCCGCAGCGGCGTCGGTGACTCCCTCGTGGAAGCCATGAAAAAAGGAACCCCCTACCTCGGCATCTGCCTCGGCCTCCAGGCCCTCTTCGCGAGCAGTGAAGAGGCGCCGGGGGTCGAAGGCCTCGGATGGTTCTCGGGCTCCTGCCAGAAGCTGCGCGAAGAGCCCGGCATCAAGATCCCCCACATGGGCTGGAATCGCATCGAGATCGAGCCCACAGCCCACCCGGTCTTCCGGGACCTCGGACCCAGCGACCTCTGGTTCTATTTCGTCCACTCCTACCACGCGGTCCCCGAGGATCGTTCCATCATCGCCGCCACCGCGACCCACGGTTCGACCAGGGTCACGGCAGCGGTCGCTCGTGACAACGTCATCGCGACCCAGTTCCACCCCGAAAAGAGCCAGGCCGCCGGCCAGAAGCTCCTCGGCCGTTTCCTCGCTCTTTGACCGGGCGCCCGCGCCCCTCGGCCCCGCCTGACCGCGAAAGTCCCGCCCTGTAGGGCCCCTCGCGAGACCGGAGTCCCCGGCTTTTCATGTTCGCTTTCTTTCGATTATCGTAAGCCCCGTGGCATCCACAGCCCCAAGACCGCGCGGCCTCGCCGCTGACGCGCTCGCCCTTCCCAATCTGCTCACCATGGGAAGAATCGTGGCGATCCCTCTGGTGCTCTGGCTCCTCGACCGGGCAACGCCTGAGGACTGTGTTTACGCCGCGCTCGTCTACGGCGGCGCGGCCATCACCGATTTGCTCGACGGCATCCTGGCGCGACGCATGGGGATCGTGAGCGTGCTCGGAAAGTTCCTGGATCCCCTCGCTGACAAGCTGCTCGTCATGGCGACGCTCGTGTGGCTCGTGTCCATGGGGCGCATCCCTGCCTGGGCCGTCGTGCTCCTGCTCACCCGTGAGCTCAGCATCACCGGCCTTCGGAGCATCGCCGTCACCGAGGGGATCATCATCGCGGCCGGAGACAGCGGAAAGAGCAAGACCGCCTTCCAGATGGTCGGCATCCTGTGCCTGATCATCGGCTACCCGTACCAGATTGGCTTTTTCCCCTTCGATTTTGGGGTGGTCGACCTGGTCGTGGCTGGACGCGCCCTCGTCTATATCTCGCTCGGCTTCTCCTTGGTGAGCGCCGCCAGCTACATTTACGGATTCAGCGAAGCGCTCCGGGCCAAGGGCCGGGCTTGACGGTCCCCGCCGAACTGATAAGGCCGCCCCATGGTTTCCCGCCTTCGCTTCAAGCTCGCCCTCTCTTTGGGCGGCTGTCTTCTCTTCGCGAGCATCGCTACCCCCGGCTGCCAGAAGCAGCCTGAGGGCGACCGCTGCGTTCAGGCGAACGGAGATCTCGACTGTGAAGGTGGGCTCGTCTGCACGCCCGCGTCCGAGCTCAAGTCCGGCGGGGACGGTGTGAGCCGCTGCTGTCCCGACGATGGCCAGCCTATTCGCGATGATCGCTGCAAGCGTGGAGCTCCTGTTGGCCCCGGCGGAACGGGTGCCTCCGGCAATATGGGCGGAAGTAACGGCGACGACGGCGGGAGCGGCGGCGCTGGTGTCGGCGTGGGCGCCCGTTGCGACTATACGTCAGACTGCCGATCGCCCCTGATCTGCGGACCTTCGGGCCGGTGCCAAGCTGAGTGCGTCACGGATCGCGACTGCAACGACGGGAAGGTCTGCGACGACGGGACCTGCGTCAGCGCCGCTGGCGGCGCCGCGAACTGAGCTCGGAGAGCCCTATGCGAGGAGCGGGGCGCATCCTCGGTCTGGACGGAAACCGGGTGCTCGTCGCTTCCGTGAGCGGACGCGCCTGGCTCGAGGTAGACGAAGAGGTTTCGCTCGCGCCCGGCGACTGGGTCGAATGGCAGAAACAAGCGGACGGGTCCGCCGCGCTCACGCTCGCCCAGAAGGCCCCGGAACCGCGGGGCGACGGGGAGGTCGCGCGTTTTTTGCTCGGAGAAAAGGGCTCTCTCCTCCGTGAGCGGCACCGCGCCCTCCGCATCCTCAGGGGCTACTTCGACAGCCGCGGCTTCCTCGAGGTCGACACACCGGCCGTGGTGCCCTGCCCCGGCCTCGATTCTCACGTCCATTCTCTCGGTGAGGTCATCAGCGAGCGCTCTTTCGGATATCTGCGCACCTCCCCCGAGTTCCACATGAAGCGGCTCCTGGTCGGTGGATTCGACAAGATCTACCAGATCGCTCCATGTTATCGCTCGGAAGAACAAGGCACTTGGCACGAGCCGGAGTTCACGATGCTCGAGTGGTACGAGGCTTTCTCGAACTTCGAGCATCTGCTCCGGAGCACCGAAGACCTTGTGCGTCACGTTTGTGAGGCCCTCACCGGAAAGGGCGAGCTCCGGCGCGGAGATCGACCGGGCCAAGTGGCTTCCGTCGAAGGGCCCTTCGAGCGCATCAGCGTGAGAGAAGCCTTCGCCGAGTTCACAGATCAGAGCGATGTCGTCGACTTGGCCGCATCAAAGCCCGAGCTCTACTTCGAGCTGCTCACAACGCAGATCGAACCCGAGCTCGCTCGGCTCTCCCGCCCTGTCTTCCTCTATCACTATCCCCTGAGCCAAGCGGCCCTCGCGACGCCTGTGCCCGGAGCACCGGAGCTCGCGGAGCGGGCTGAGCTTTACGCCCTCGGCATCGAGCTCTCGAACGGCTTCGCTGAGCTCACGAATCCCGTCGAGCAGCGGCGCCGCTTCCTCGAAGAGCAGGAGCGCCGAAGGCGCGCCGGGGAAGTTGTGTACCCGCTCGATGAGCGCTTCTTGAGCGCGCTCGAAGAAGGTCTGCCCCCTTCGATCGGCAATGCGCTCGGCTTCGATCGTCTGCTCTGCCTCGGAAGCCAGGGCATCGCGCCGGTCCTGGCCTTCTCGAGCCAGGAGAAATAGGCCGAAAATCTAACGCCGAGCGGCGGCGCTGTTCTGTCCGCTCGTCAATACTGGACGAGCGAGTGGACCAGGCCGCTCTCGCCCGCCTCCCTGAGGCGCGCGGCTCCCCCGAGACCTGGGAGCTCGACGACAAACGCAAAGGCGCTCACCGTCCCCCCGAGGGACCGTACGAGCTCCGCCGCAGCCACAGCTGTTCCCCCCGTCGCGAGCACATCATCCACCACCAGCGCTCGCGTGCCATGAGCCAAAGCGTCCGTGTGCATCTCAAGCTCAGCGGTCCCGTATTCGAGGGCGTAGCTGACCTTCCGAACCTGGAACGGCAGCTTTCCGGCCTTGCGCACCGGGATCAAAGGCACCCGGAGCCGAGCCGCGAGAGGCGCGCCAAAGAGAAACCCACGCGCCTCAATCGCGACAATCGCCTCAGGCCGATCGGCCGCACAGATCTTCTCAAAAGCCGAAAGGACGGCCTCGAAGCCGGCCGGATCAGCGAGGACCGGCGTCAGATCGCGGAATAGGATCCCCGGACTCGGGAAGTCCGCGATAGTCCGGATCAGGCTCTCGATCCTCTCGAGGTTCGGCGGCGCCTCGTTTTTCGTGACGCTCACCGCTCCTCCTGTCAACGATCAGACGCGCGTCAGGCTCGAGGTTACTCGACCAAAGGTCGAGAACGAGGGGCGTGATTCCGATGTGGCCCTCATCGAAGGCCTCCGTGTCGCTCCCGGGGACGTGTTCGTGGCGCGCGTCATGGCCGCTGCCGCCGATCCAGAAGTAGTCGAGCCCCCTCGGATCGCTGCGCTGGACCATGCCCCCGCCGTACACGCGCTCGCCGAGCCTGGTCGGGCGCACGTCCCACTCGCTGCCGGGCGGGAAGTTGATGTTGAAGAGGCGGCTCCCGCCGAGGCCTGACTCGTGGATCGTCTTGGCGATATGGCTCGTCACGCGCGCGGCCGCGGCGAGCTCGGTGTCTCGCGCGGCGGAGAAAGCGAGGGCAACAATGCCCGAGAGTGCACCTTCCCGCGCGGCGGCGACGGTGCCACTATAAAACACATCACGGCCGAGGTTCAGGCCGTGGTTGATGCCGCTGACGACGAGATCGGGCCGCCTCGGCAAGAGGCCCTCGAGGTTCATCGCGACGTAAACGGAATCGGCCGGGGTCCCGTCGACCGAGAAAATCCCGTCGCCGTGCCTGTAGAGGCGCAAGGGGCGGTTGATGCTGAGGGCGTGACTCGCCGCGCTCTGTTCGGCGTCCGGCGCACACACGACGACGTCGGCCCACTGTCGGAGCGCCTCATGGGCTGCCACGATGCCTGGTGCTCGGTACCCGTCGTCGTTGGAGAGAAGGATCAGCGGCCGCATCACTCGTCCCATAGAACCCGTTTCCCTTGCATTCAAGGCGCTCCCTTCCGCTCTGGGTTTGGTCGTGACAAACTCCGGCGAGTATGGGGAACGACGAGCGCAGCACGGACAGGTACGGGACACCTCCCGACGCGCCGCTCGCGAGTGATGACGCCGAAGACCTGCTCCGGCGCGTCCAAGAAGCGCTCTCGCGCTTCGCCGTTCACGGCCGGGTTTGCCTCGAAGGGGATGGTCTCGTGCTCACGACCCCTCGCGGTCCCGTGTCGCTGCCCGCCCGGGCTCAGATCGCGCGCTTTTGCGGCGCCGGGGAGAGCGAAAGGCGCAGCCTCGCCCTCGACTTGGCCAAGGCCCTCGTGAAGAAGCGGGATTCGGATTGTCCCCCGCCCGTCCTCGAATCCCGGGGCGAGTTCCCTTGGGGCGTCGCGGCCAGTGCCTTCGCTTTCGTCCTGCTGGGCGCCGCCGGCTATCTCTGGTTTGAGCCGCGGGACGGAGCGGCCGCTGCGCCGGCAGAGGAGGTCGAGAGCACGACGAGGGTGCGCTCAGAGGGCCCGGCCGAGTCCTCCTCGCGCGCCGAGCGCGTCTGTGAGGCGACGAAGGCCCGCGTCGCGCGGGGAGCCACCGTCACGATCGCCGATACGGACGGCTGGGTGGTCGATTTCGTCGCCCTGCGGGGTGAAGCTCCCGAGCCACCTCTCGCTGAGGCGCTCGCTCCTTTCTTCGGAGCCCACGACTGGACCGGCCCCGCCCGGCTCATCTGGCCGGACGAGCCCGAGCTCGCGGCCATCTCCGATGAGAGCGCTCACGTGACCTTGGAGCGCTTCTCCCTTGAGAGCACCCGGGGCCGCTTTGAGGGCATCAGCCTTTCCTTTCACGGTTCACTCATCGACTCCTACTTCCGAGAAGAAGAGCGCGGCCGCTACTATCACCTCGCTACCGCTCTCACGAATGCCCTCGGCGCGACCCACGCGGGCGTCGTCGCCCGCTGCGCGCACGAGCGCGGCTATCACCTGGGCTCTTGGTTCTTCGGCAAGACCGACGCTGACGCGGCGACCAGCCTTCTCTTTTTGCTCGGACACCACGGCGATCCTCCCCACATCGCATCGCCCTTTCGCCGTCCTCCTGGCGGCAACCCCGACGATGGCTTCGCTCTATCGAACATTGAGCGCGCCGCGGCCGAGTTCGATCGCAATGCGCTCTCCGCCGCGCTCGGCCCGACCCAAGGCATGGCGATGGGCCGCTCCGGCGAGTCCGTGGTCCTCACCTTCGCCTTCCGCGACGGCAGCGCCGCCGGTCGCCTCAGTCGCATCGGCGGGGATTAAATAATGCCCCCGTCTCTCGCGCTCGCGGACCTACCAACGAAAAAGGATCCTTCGGCTCGGCGAGATCCCCGCCGCTCGCGCCCCCTCGCTCACGCGCCGCTCCCGAGAGGCAAGGCCGTTCAAATCCTCTTGCGGCGCCCCCAAGGGACAACTACCCTCGCTCTTCCTACCGGACGAGCTCAGTCTCCCTGCGCTCGACCCGACACTTCCGCGGGAGTAACTCAGCGGTAGAGTGCGACCTTCCCAAGGTCGAGGTCGAGGGTTCAAATCCCTTCTCCCGCTCAATGATTATAAGGACTTGGTGAGAGCCAAGTCCTTTTTTCTGTCCACCTCCTGACCTTCACTGTCCACCCCTCTGTCCACTTCGTTCGACGAGGCCCCTCCTTGGATGACTCGGAAGACTCGGCTGGTTCCCTCGCGCTGCTCATTGGCCGACACTGAAGAATAGAGTGTCTGCATCTGAGCGGTGGAGTGGCCCGAGATGGAGCGAGTGACCACATCCTCGACTTCGGCCGCACGGGCCAGGTCTTGGAAGGTTCGCCGCATCCCCCTTTGACTGAGGGGGTATGCGAGCCCAATTCGATCCGCCACCTCCTTGAAGGGCTTATTCAGGACGCTTGGGGCCCTGAACTTGCCATTGGTGGCGGGGAAGAGGAGCTCGGACGCCTTCATCTCATCGGTGCTCAGCTGAGTCTCGACGTGCCAACGAAGCACGTCCATGACCCCCTCGGGCAGGTGAACCGAGTATCGCTTCCCTGTCTTGGTGGACTGCATGACTCGTTCTCCCCGAGTCTGGCTTCGCCTGACTCTGAGTCTCGACTCATCCCACAGAACATCAGCCTCGGGTCCATTGCGCCGAAGAGGGCGAAGGGACGAGGGCCTGAGTCCCGTGGCGAACCCCAAGAACACCATGGCGTAGTGCTGAGGGTAGAGACGCCTCATCTCCGAAAGGAAGGTGGCCGCGTCCTCTGGCTTGAGCGAGTTGGGCTTCTCCTCCGAATACGTGACGTGCTCGCGAGTCGAGAAGTCCTCCACCCCGAACATGAAGTCTTTGCCGTCTAGTTCCTTGGCAGCGGCCTTTGAAATCACTCGAAGGACGCGAAGCCAAGTGTTGAACGTCGTGGGGGCGTATTCCTTGGTCTCCAGGAATTGAGCCAAGCCGTCCTTCCAGTGTTCGACGTGAGCGGGCCTCAGATCAGCAAGCAAGAGCTTCCCGAAACCAAGGACATGAATATCCCCTACCTTCGTCCCGTTGATTAGATGGGTCAGGATGTGCTTCCACTTCGAGATCCCATCGGCCGAGACGATATCGCCTCGCTTCACTTTGGCGATGCGCAGAATTCGCTGAAGAGCGTCGTCACTTCTCTCGCAACGATCCCGTCCCGAATCTTTTGCTTTTCGGACTCCAGGTATTGGACTGCCTGAAGTAGTGTCTCTTTCTCCAGTACCTTGAAGATCACCTTCTGCTTGCCCGAGAGATCCTTTGCTCGTCCTCGGACGACGTATCCTCCTTCCCGCCGCTGGAAGACGCTGGGGTACTTCGTTGGGGCTAGTTGGTATCCGTACATCTGCTTTTGCCATCTGATTCTCCGTTCTTGGGCGAATCAGGGCGATCCACGCCCTGACTAACTCCATTTCGGGGGGACCCCAAGGTTCGAATCTCGGCGGGCGGAAGACCCCGCTTGAAGCGTTCGACCTCGGCCGCCTCGAAAACGTGGGTGGCTCGTTCGAGGCCTCCCCTCCTCCCAACGGGGACTAGGCGACCTTCGTGGACGAGCTTCCGCACCGAGGCTGGCCGCATCCCCAAGTAGGCCGCTGCTTCCTTGGTCGTCAGGGAGGTGGAGATCGGAACCACCTCCCCTGCTACACCGCCCGCCCCACCTCTCTCAGAAACCCCTAGTATTTTGAGGATCGATCTAGGCCATGGAGTTGCGGTATGGATCCACTCCTCCGAAGGGAGCCTAAATTGGCTTCAGGAGCGAACGGCCAAGGGTGTCCGAATTGCCGATGCCCCTCGAATCCTTGTTTTTAAGGGGGTTGAGGGCCGACCTAAAGAAAGTGAAGGCCTAGGGATCCGAAAAACGGGGCGGGTCGTCCACCCGAATAACAGGCACCCAATAGCCACAATCGTAGCCATTTGCACGGGGACTAACACTCCGCACACAATGGAGCCTCCTGCCCTCTAAGAAAATCGACCGAAGGCCAAGTGCCTAAGATCGCTGGACTAAGCCTCCAATTTGTAAGCTCATATCCTACCTATTGTAAGGCTCTTACAGCGGGCGGGAGGCCCCGAAAGTTGCCGCGGATCTGACACGGAAGCCGAAAACGGCTCTCAAGTGCTCAAAATAGCGCCCTCCATAAGCCACTTATGCCCGGTGTAACTAGAGCACGATGGGCAATCCCGCCCATCGGACCCCGAAAGGAACACCGATGTCAGACACCAATCAATACACCTACCCCGTAGGACTCACGCCCGAGGACCGGGCACAAGTCGAGGACCTCCACGCAGCCACCCTCGGGATCCCGAGGGGGACCCTGCTCAGGGCCCTGATCCGTATGTCCCTCCCCGCTGCCTTGGAGAGGCCCGAAGTGCTGGGCCCTCACCTCGTACGGAATAAGGGTACCCCACGAGTCCTCCTCACCGATCTAGATGAGCTCCGTGAGAGGGCTTCGAAGGCGGATGACCTGAGGGGGCTGGCTCGGGAGCTCGCGGGGGAACTGGGGAGCTCAGTGAGTGAGGACGCGGTCTACCAGCACATTTTGGAGGCCCTGAAGTATCCGCAGCTGAAGTGGGCGAGGGAGCTCCCGTGAACCCCGAAGGCGGCCTGAGAAACTAACCATTCGATAACCATAAGAAACGGAGAGAACAGAATGACCAAAACCCCCAAGAAGAAGGCCCACACCCCCGGAGAGATCGCCGAATTCCACGCCTATTGTTGGTCGTACTACGGTGGAAAAAACGCCCTCTATCCTGAGTCCTTGCCGAAACTGACAAACAAGGAGCTTAACGAAGGTATCCAAGAGGCCCTCAAGCTGTCCATCGTTCAGGGGGAGCTCGATTCGGTTTCCCGTGAAATCGTGCGGGATCTTTTGCTCCTAAGCCGAGGAGTCAAAAAGGTGGAGCACGAAAAGCTCATCGAGCGTGAACGGGCCAAGCAACACAAACCAATGAGTTCCCTTTCACGATCTGAGCTTCGGAAGCTTCACCGCTTTGCGCTCGGCCTTTCGTCTTGAGGGCCCCGAAGGCGGGCTAAGGAAACTAACCCTTCGATAATCATAAGAAACGGAGAGACCAATGAAACAAGACAGCTACAACGCAAAAGAATTCGACAAGATTGCGGAAGCGACCCCACGCTCCTTCCTCAGGGGGCGTGGGGTTTGTTGTTTCTTCGGGGCCAGCCTCTGAAGTTGCGTGCCCCTGCCTCGGCTTCAAGCGCCCTCTCCTCGGCCTCATCGACGGTGGATGCTCGGGTGACGTGTGCATGCATCTTGTCGCCCTCTCGGACGATCACGACGATAGCTTTGCTGAGCAGCGCTCCTGGCCAGGAATAGGAGAGGGAGCGTTCTTTTGATTCATGGAGTGTGTAGGTTGAGAGACCCATATCCTCTGACCGTGCTCAGAATTGTGGCGCTGTCAAATCGGGCTAGCGTCCATGATGTGTGAATTTTGCACATCATGCGTTGCGTCTCTCCTTCACCCGCCAGGCCTCGGGGTCTGGGTCGCCCGTTGAAAGGGGTGGCGGGGCCATGGGCTCCCCGTATCCTATGGCTGAACGGGTGAACAGTGGGGAGCGGAAGGGGTGGGAATCAGAGGGGGATTCGGACGGCGGGCCGAATAGTCATTCATTCGGAATCGTGTAGTCTGCCAACCCATGATGCGACGATCGATTGAATGGTTCCTGGGGTCAGTGCTCGTCTACGTCTTCGTTGCCGCATGCGCTGCCCCGGGTGGGATCGGTGACCTCGTGGAGAAGGCTACGGGCGGCCTGAAGAGCATGATGGAGGGAACGGGGGCAATCGCAGGTGCTCTTGGTTCGGGAGCATCGAACCAGGCACCCAACGGCGGCAAGGCCGAGACGGGCTCGGGAGCGACTCAAGGTGAAGGAGCGAACCAAGGTTCTGGAGCAACACAAGGCGAAGGGGCTTCAGGAGGTATGTCGATCATGAATCCCGTGCCCGAGGCTGATGCGGCCGAGGATGGTACGCGGATCGTGAACCTGTATCGAACGACGGCGGATGGGTTGAGAGCCCCTGAAGCCTTTTACTTCTGGGACAAGGAGCTCGAAGTCCGATGCTACTTCCAGCTTGCTGAGGATGGGAAGGAGAGATGTCTTCCCGTGTCTTCGGCGAGTGTCGGAACGTCATACTTTGCCGATTCCGGATGCTCTGTACCTGTAAGCTTTGTGAGCAAGGGGATTTGCCCGAGCTATGCGGTCTCGCCGACGGCGGTAGCAAGTTGCGATTCCACGAGTACCTATCGCTACTCAACCTATGAAGTGGGCTCGAAGACAACCGTCGTCTACAGCAAGTCGGGTGACACTTGCACCGAGGTCAACCCAGCGACACTTGATAGTCTCGACTTCTATTCGGTGACGAAGATGGATACCACGATGTGGACCTGATCCGATTTTCCGGACAGGTTGTTAAGCACTATGCCGCAAGGCGCGGCTTCTCACAAGTTTCAAATGCCACTGGGCTCAGGTAGCCGAGC
>Ga0182837_1034_pt1 | contig 71011 bp, 65 predicted proteins | sample Passage237B_FD_121822 | JGI IMG/M metagenome (GOLD analysis project Ga0182837, IMG submission 121822) | reverse complement strand
GCGCGCCGGGATGGCGACCTTGCCTCCCCAGGATGAAGAGACGGCGCTCTGGCTGTCCGCGCTCCTCGATCGAACCGTCGAAGCTCAGTCCGGTCCCGACCTCGTCGACGGGGATGAGGCTCTGGCTCAAGTGATGGTGGATTTGCGCCTCAGGCACGACGCCTGGGCTCTCGAACAATTGCGCTTTGCGGCGGGCGAGAGTGGCAAGGCTCACGAACAGGGCATGCGAGTGGCCCGGCGCGCCTCTCGCGAATACCAGGTGCGAGCGCAGATGGAGGCGCGGCTCGGAGAGAGCGCGCTCCGTCCTGCGTATGGCTCGATCGTCACGATGTGCGGCGAAGTCTTGCACCAGCCGGACTCGAGTGGCCTGCTCGGACCCGGTCTCCTGCTCTGCGACGTCGGAGGCGAAGGGTTCGCGGGAGATGTGACGCGGACCTGGCCGAGCTCGGGGCGCTTCTCCGGCGTCGAGAGGGAGGCTTACGAGGCGGTGCTCCGGGTCCAGCTCGACGCTATTGCAGGCGCTCGTGCAGGGGTCTCTTATGGTGAGCTCCATGAGAGAGCTTGCCTCTTGATGGCGGGAGAACTCGTCGGGCTCGGGCTCCTCGAAGGGGCTCCCCGGGACCTCTTCGATTCGGGCGCATTGAGCGTCTTTTTCCCGCACGGTCTTGGGCACCTGCTCGGACTCGATGTCCACGATATGGAAGATCTCGGAGATCGGGCGGGCTACGGACCGGAGGCGCAGCGCGCGGACCATCCGGCGTTTCGCGCGTTGCGCCTGAATCGGGTCCTTGAGCCCGACATGGTCGTGACGATCGAGCCGGGCCTCTATTTTTCGCCTCTCTTGCTCCGACGCGCCAAAGAAGACCGCACGATCGCTCGACAGATCCGCTGGGCCGAGGTCGAGCGCTTCCGCAGCGTCCGGGGCATTCGCATCGAAGATGACGTGCTCGTGACGGACGAAGACCCCGTCATTCTGAGCGCGAGCGCGCCGAAGAGCGTGGCAGAGATCGAGGCATGCCTCGGAGCTTGAGCTGACTCACTCGGCGTCTTGTTTCTGCGGAGCTTCGCTCGTCCGCCCGGAGTGGGCGAGCATGGGCGCCCGCCCTTTGGGCGCCTCGGCGTAATCGTGCAGCCGGTACTGGATCTTGCGCACACTGATGCCGAGCATCTCCGCCGCGCGAGTCGTCGAGCCGCCCACGTAGGCGAGGGTCTCGAGGATCGCGTAGCGCTCGATCTCCGCGAGAGTGGCTCCGGGGATCTTCGGGATCTTGGACTCTTCGCCGCGGAGCTGCTGAAGCTCGAGGGGCAGGTGGCGCGTCTCGATGACGTTTCCCTCGGCCAGCACGACGGCCCGCTCGATCACGTTCTCGAGCTCGCGCACGTTGCCGGGCCACTCGTAGGCGAGGAGCAGGCGGGCCACCTCGTCACTGAAGCGTAGGTCCGAGCGGTGGCTCTCCTTGGAGAATTTCTCGAGGAAGTGACAGGCCAGACGGAAAATGTCGTCTTTGCGATCTTTGAGCGCTGGGAGCTTCAGGTTGATCACGTTGAGGCGATAGAAGAGGTCCTCGCGGAACTTCCCCTCGTCGACCATCTGCTTCAGGTTTCGGTTCGTGGCAGCGACCAATCGGACGTCGACTTTGATCGCTTCATTGCCGCCGACCCGTTCGAACTCGTGCTCCTGAAGCACGCGGAGCAGCTTGACCTGGGTCGTGGGCGAGATCTCTCCGATTTCGTCGAGGAACAGCGTTCCGCCGTTGGCCTGTTCGAAGCGACCGATGCGCCGCCGTTCGGCGCCCGTAAACGCGCCTCGCTCGTGTCCGAAGAGCTCACTCTCGAGCAACGACTCGGCGAGAGCCGCACAGTGCAGCTTGACGAAGGGCTTGTGGGCTCGGTCCGAGTGATGGTGGATCGCCGACGCCACGAGCTCCTTGCCCGTTCCGGAGTCTCCGGTGATGAGCACGGTGGCGCGGGTGGGAGCGACCTGGACCACACTCTTAAAGATCTGCTGCATCTCGGCGGACTCGCCGATCAGGTTGTCGAAGCGGACGCGGTCGGCGAGCTGCTGTCGCATCCGGCGCGCGTCTCGACGGAGCTCCACGCCTTCGACGGCTCGCTCGAGCACGACCAGGAGCTCATCGCTGTTGAGAGGCTTGACCAAGTAGTCGGTGGCGCCGCTCCGCATCGCCTGGACCGCGGTCCCCACGGCTCCGAAGGCGGTCACCAGGATGACGGCGATCTCCGGGTCGAACTCCTTCAAGCGGCCGAGCAGCTCGAGGCCGTCCATGCCCGGCATCTTGATATCGGTCACCACCACGTCGGGACGGAAAGCCTCCGCCGCCGCGAGCGCACGGAAGCCGTCCGAGGCGGTCCGCACCGAAAATCCTTCGTCGTTCAAGATCTCTGCGAGCGCGCTCCGCGCGGTCGCTTCGTCATCCACTATGAGTACGCGGCCTTTTCCCATGAAGTCCTCTCGTCCCATAAGCACGAGCCGTGCCGAGCCCTTGGGGCTTGGTTCCGGCAAATTGTGCGCGGTGGGCGGCGTGGGTCCATCTTTCGGGCCGAACATGCCATGAATGTCGGGAAATGGCAGACGATGCGACGACCGAGCAGGACGCGAGTATCCTGCCCGCTGTAGCGGCCATGGGGGAAGCCTTCTTGCGGGTCGCGGCTACGTGCCCCGACGCGATCATCTTTATTTGCTCGGAGGGACGCATCGTATTCGCCAACCCGGCGGCGTCTCGGATGTTTGAGTACTCGCTCCATGAGCTCATCGGCGCCGACGTGCGCATCCTGATGGCTGAGCCGTACGCCTCACATCACAAGGCTTACGTCGCTCGCTACGAGAGCACCGGGAAGAAACAAGCCATCGGACGGATTCGCCTCGTCTCGGCGCGCCGCTCGAGTGGCGCCGAGTTCCCGATTGAACTTTCGATCACGCCGCTCGGTGATGAGAGCTTTGGGGCCAAGTACGGAGCGTTCATTCGCGACGTGAGCGAGAAGGTGCGCCTTCAGGCTGAGCTCATGGATCGAGAGCGTGTGGCCACGGTGGGCACCACAGCGTCCATGCTCGCCCACGAGATCGGCAATCCGCTGAACAACATGGCGCTCCAGCTGCAAGCGCTCCGACGCCGTCTTGGGCGCATCGGCGCTGACGCCGATGAGGCTGTAAATAAGGTAGATTCCTGCTTGACGGAGGTCGAACGACTGAGCCGCCTGGTGAACGAGTTCCGCGCTCTGTCGGGCCGGAGGAGGCTCGATCGGAAGCGGGTGAACGTCACGAGGATCATCGAATCCGTGCTCGCGGGGATGAGCCGGGGACGTCAGAACATTGAGGTGGTGCGGGAGTTTGGGGACGAGGGAGCTTTGGTCTTCGCCGACGCCGACAAGATGCAGCAGGTGTTTTTGAACCTCTGTCATAACGCCGCCGAGGCGATGCCGAACGGTGGGCAGTTGACGGTCCGTACGGGCGCTCACACGGGCGAGTACTACGTCGAGGTTACGGATACCGGCCCGGGCATTCCGGAGGGGATGGACGTCTTTGAACCCTTCGTGACGACCAAGGCGGACGGCACTGGCCTCGGGCTCGCCATCTGTTCGGAGATTGTGAGAGAACACGAGGGCTCGCTCACCTATGAGTCGAGCTCGGCCGGGACGACTTTCCGGCTCCGGTTGCCCCTCGGCGCGCACCAAGACGCGCCTGTGAGCGAGTGAAACCCGAGGGCGGCGCGGTGAGCCTCCGGGCCCAGCGAAAACCACGAGAAAACCCTCTTAAAGATAAGAGACCAGTGGTCAGCGCATAATTTGCACCAGAGGGGCTCCTGGCGCAAATTATGCGCTGGGGCGGGTTTAGGCGCCTCCGCGCTGGAGATCCGCGTAGTGACTGGGAAATGAGTGATTTCCCACCCGTGGCACCTCTTTTGCTCATGGCCCTGGCGCATGTCAGGGCGCACAGAGAATTTTACCTACAACGATGCGATCACCCGCAAGTTCGTCATGGCGACGATCTTCTGGGCCGCGGTAGCCACTCTCATAGGGCTTTGGCTCGCCCTGATGCTGGTTCGCCCCGAACTCAGCTTCGGCTTGCCTCAGCTCACCTTCGGCCGGCTGCGCCCGCTTCACACGAACGCGGCCATCTTCGCCTTCGCCGGCAACGCGATCTTCGCGGCCGTCTACTACTCGAGCCAACGTCTCTTGAAGGCGCGGGTCTTCTCCGATGGCTTGGCGGACATCCACTTCTGGGGCTGGCAAGCGATCATCGTCGCCGCTGCCCTCACGCTGCCTTTCGGCATCAGCCAGTCGAAGGAGTACGCGGAGCTCGAGTGGCCCATCGATATCGCTATCGCCGTCGTCTGGGTCCTCTTCGCGGTGAACTTCTTCGGGACCATCGCGAAGCGCCGTGAGCGACACCTCTACGTCGCGATCTGGTTCTACATCGCCACCATCGTCACCGTCGCGATCTTACACATCTTCAACAACCTGGTGCTCCCCTCAGGGCTCCTCAAGAGCTACCCCATCTACGCGGGCGTCCAAGATGCCTTCATGCAGTGGTGGTACGGGCACAACGCGGTGGCCTTCTTCCTGACGACGCCCTTCCTCGGGCTCATGTATTACTTCCTGCCGAAGGCCGCGAATCGCCCGGTTTTCTCCTACAAACTCTCGATCCTCCACTTCTGGTCGATCGTCTTCATCTACATCTGGGCCGGCCCGCATCACCTCCACTACACAGCGCTGCCGGAGTGGGCCTCAACGCTCGGCATGTTGTTCTCGGTCATGCTGTGGATGCCCTCTTGGGGCGGCATGATCAACGGGCTTTTGACCCTGCGCGGCGCTTGGAACAAGGTCGCCGAAGATCCGGTCCTGAAGTTCTTCGTCGTCGGCATCACTTTCTACGGCATGGCGACCTTCGAAGGTCCGATGCTCAGCATAACGCCTTGAGCCACTACACCGACTGGACCATCGCTCACGTGCACTCGGGCGCCCTCGGCTGGAACGGCTTCATGGCCTTCGGCATGCTCTACTGGCTCGCGCCGCGCGTCTTCCAGACCAAGAAGCTCTACTCGACCAAGCTGGCTGAGGTCCACTTCTGGATCGGCTCTTTGGGCATCCTGTTTTACATCGTCGCCATCTACGCGGCCGGTGTGACCCAGGGGCTCATGTGGCGCGCCTTCGACGAGACGGGTCGCCTCGCTTACCCGGACTTCATCGAGACTGTGGTCCGCATCATCCCGATGTACTGGGTCCGCGTGATCGGAGGCTCGATGTACGTCCTCGGCATTCTGCTCGGCGCCTACAACATCGTCATGACTTGGGCGGCTCGTCCGTCGAAGTACGAAGAGCCGGTTCAGAGCGCGCCCGCGCTCGCTCCTTACCAAGGTGAAGAGCCGCGCCTCATCATTCCCTTCCACTCCACGCTTTCTCCCGCGGGACACAGGCTGCGCTACTTCGCCCAGGCCGCTTGGCACCGCGCTTGGGAGCGGCGTCCGCTCAAGTTCACAGTTTGGGTGACGATCGCGGTGGTCGTGGCCTCGCTGTTCGAGATCATCCCGACGTTCTTGATTCGCTCGAACGTCCCGACCATCGCGACGGTCACGCCCTACACGCCCCTCGAGCTCTACGGACGGGACATCTACATCGAAGAGGGCTGTTATAACTGCCACTCTCAAATGATTCGGCCGATTCGGGCCGAGACCGAGCGGTACGGTGAGTATTCGAAGCCGGGCGAGTTCGTCTACGATCGCCCGTTCCAGTGGGGCTCGCGGCGCATCGGTCCCGACCTGGCGCGCGTCGGCGGGAAATATCCGCACCTTTGGCACGTGCGCCACATGGAGCAGCCGACCTCGACTTCTCCCGCCTCGATCATGCCGCCGTACGCGTGGCTGCTCGAGGACGACATTGAGTTTGGTGTGATCCAGTCCCGCGTCGACACCATGGCGATGCTCGGCGTGCCCTACGGCGAGGCGCTGAAGAGCGCCGAGGAGATGGCCCGGGCTCAGGCGCAGGAGATCGCCGCGGAGATCGAGAAGCAAGGCGGCCGCGCCGGGCTCGAAGGAAAGAAGATCGTAGCGCTCACCGCATACCTCCAGCGGCTGGGGACCGATCTCAAGAAGAAGCCCAAGGTAGAGCCGGCTCCTTCTGAGCAGGCGCCTGTGAAGACCGCGAGCGCGGGAGGTGACAAGTGAAACTCTCGGACGTGATGAGCGCAGCAAACCTCTCTTTTTATGCGGAGGTAGGCCTGTGTTTGTTCCTTGTCGTGTTCGTGACCGTGGTCGTGCGCACCTTCCGCCGCGGTTCGCAGGCTGAGTTCGATGAGCTGCGCAGGCTCCCGCTCGGAGGAGACGAGGAATGAACGCCGTGAAGGACGAGACGACGATGGAAAGTGAAGAACGAAAGGACAGCGGCTCCGATGTCTCTCTCTTGGATCACGAGTACGACGGGATCCAAGAGTTCGACAACCCGATGCCGCGCTGGTGGGTATGGCTCTTCTGGGGGACGCTCTGGTTCTCCTTGGCGTACCTTTTCCACTACTGGGTCGGCAACGGTCAGTCAGTGCTCGCGGCCTATGAGGACGACGTGCGCGAAGCGGCGGCCATCATGGCTCAAGAAGCCATGAATCAGGCGGTCACTGAGGAGTCGCTCGCGCCGCTTCTGGCGGACGCCGGCACAACCGCGGCTGGTCAAGGCGTTTTCGCCGGGAAATGTTCGCCTTGTCACCTCGAAGGTGAGGGCTCCATTGGTCCAAACCTGACCGACCAGCACTGGATCCACGGCAAGGGCACGCTCATGGACATCTATCAGATCGTCTCGGACGGCGTCCCTGAGAAAGGTATGCCTGCCTGGAATCGTCAACTGTCGCCCGCGGAGCTGCGTCAAGTCGTCGCCTTCGTCGGCACTTTGCGCGGGAAGAACATGCCGGGCAAGGCGCCTGAGGGGACCCTCGTCGAATAAACAACGAAAGGGCAAAGAGACGATCATGGCAACACCGCGGCTCTACGAAGGCCGAGTCCTCCCCACACTGAACCAGGATGGGACTCGGAGGCAGATTCGTCCGCGCCTCTACACGGGTCGGTTCCTCACGGGCCGCCGGATCGTTGCCTACGCTCTGATCGCGCTCTTTGCCCTGATGCCGCTCATCAAAATGAACGGCAAGCCTCTGATGTTGCTCGACGTGGTCGAGCGTCAGTTCACGCTCTTCGGTCGGACGTTCCTTCCCACCGATGGCGTCCTGTTGATGCTCGTCCTCCTCGGCCTCTTCATCGGCATCATCGCGCTCACTGCGCTCGTCGGGCGCGCTTGGTGCGGCTGGGGCTGTCCTCAGACCGTCTACATGGAGTTTTTGTTCCGGCCCATCGAGCGGCTCTTTGAGGGGGATGAGCGAGCGCAGATGGCCCTCGACAAGAAGGGCGGAGGCGCGCGGCGAATCGCCAAGAACGTCGTGTTTTTGCTGCTGTCGGTGGTCGTCGGCAATATTTTCCTCGCCTACTTCGTCGGTGCCGACCGGCTCTTCACTTGGATGGGCCAGTCGCCGACGGAGCATCCCCAAGGCTTCGCGGTGATGGCCGTGACGGCGGGGCTAGTCTTTTTCGACTTTGCCTACTTCCGCGAGCAGATGTGCACGGTGGCCTGTCCCTACGCGCGGCTGCAGGCGGCGCTCCTTGATAAGGACTCGCTCATCATCGGCTACGACGTGAAGCGAGGGGAACCCCGGAGCTTTGGCAAAGGCAAGGCTGGGAGCGGTGACTGTATCGACTGCGGCGCGTGCGTGAAGGCATGCCCGACTGGTATCGATATCCGCGAAGGTCTCCAGCTCGAGTGCATCGCCTGCGCCCAGTGTGTGGACGCTTGTGACTCGATCATGACCAAGATCAAAAAGCCCAAGGGCTTGATCCGTTATGCGAGTCAGAAGAGCCTACTTGGGCAGACCAATCGAATCTTCCGGCCGCGCGTGATCATCTATGGAGTGCTCCTGGTGGGGATTACTGCCGCGCTGATTTTCGTGGGTGGTTTGCGCAAAAATGCCCAAGTGACCGTGTTGCGTGGCGTCGGCGCTCCCTACGTCGTGACGAGCGAAGGGGTCCAGTCGCAGCTCCGCGTGAAGATCGAAAATCACCAGTCGAGCGAGGCGACCTACGAGCTCAGTATCAAGTTCGGAAGCTCCGGGCAGGAGAAGGTCGCCTCCGAGCTCGGCGGGCGGGTCATCCTCCCGGAGAACCCGGTGACGATCGAGGGGCTCGGGCGGCGGACCGTGGGAGGTTTCGTGATCATGCCCCCGGGGGTCTTCGACCGCGGCCAGCTTCCGATCAAGGTCACGGTGTCGGACGGCCAGGGCGACACACAGACGATTCACTATCAACTGATTGGTCCTTCACCATGAAAAACGCTGCCGCCTTGCCCCAGTCCCCGACCCTCACCAGCGAACCGCTCACCCGCGCCGGAGCGTTTTTCATGCTGCTCCCTGTGCTGCTCTTGGGTGTCGGCGTTTTTGGCTGGATCTGGATGATTCGCCTGGCGGTCGACGATCCGAGCGCGGCGATTGAGCCCGACTACTACGCCCAGGCGTCCCACATCGACGCGAAAAAAGCGCTGATGGCGCAGAGTGAAGCGCTCGGCTGGAAGGCCAACGTGGAGGCCGAGTGGGCAGAGGGCGCTCAGGGGACGCTCCGGGTGCGCCTGGTCGACAGTGAGGGAGCTTCTCTCGAAGGACTTGAGGTCACGGCGACCGCCTTCCCCAACGTGCGGGCTAGTGACCGCCAGGAGCTCGCGCTCTCGCCGGACGACGCGGGAATCTATGAGGGCCGCCTGATGCGGGCGCGCGCGGGGATTTGGGAGCTGCGCCTTCGGGCCAAAAAAGGCACAGATGAGTTCCATTCGACGGTTCGTTTCGAGCTGCCGCGGCGCGGGCAGCAGAGTCTTGGGGAGAAGCTCCCATGACGCTCGGGCTGCTCGCTGGAGTTTTCGGCGCGAGCTTGCTCGCGAGCGCCCATTGCGCCGGCATGTGCGGACCGTTTGTGGCCTTCTATTCGGTCGGAGAGCGCTCAGGCCGCGCTCACTTTGTCTACCACGGAGAGCGGGCGCTCATGTACAGCGCGCTGGGCGCGCTCGCTGGAGCGATCGGCGGAGGCCTCGATTTGCTCGGAGAGCGAGCCGGGCTGTTCCGGGTGGCGGCGCTTGTGGCGAGCGTGCTCACGGTGCTCCTTGGCGCGCTCGCCTTTGTACCCCGGGCGCGCCTCCTCAAGTTTGTTCCATCCTTCCTCCCGGAGCGCTTGGTCCAATTGAAGCGCAAGGATGCTGTCACGAAGGCCGCTGTCTTGGGCCTCACGACGCCCCTTTTGCCTTGCGGAACGCTCTACGCGTTTGTGACCCTCTCGGCGGGCGCGGGCGGTCCCTTCGAGGGGGCTCTCGTCATGTTTGTCTTCTTCCTCGGGACGCTGCCGGGCCTGCTCGGATTGGGGGCGCTGAGCGCCCATATCGGCCGCTGGTTCGGGGCTCGTTTGCCGCGGGTCATGGGAGCGGTCCTGGTGATGGTTGGACTATTTGGGATTTATGAGCGCAGCCGAGCGTTCCAGCTGGACGGGGGAGGGGAGGCTCAGGTGAGCTGCCATGGCCAGCACTGACACGCCTCGCACTTCGGATACTTGTGCCCATTGTGGCTTGCCCGCCGTAGCCGGAATCGGTCGGCCGGGAGGCCCGAGCTTTTGTTGTTCGGGCTGCAAGACGGTCTACGAGCTGCTCGAAGCGGCCGATCTTGGTCAATATTACGCGCGGCGAGAGGAGCCGACCGGGAGACCTGCGGGCGCTCTCGACGCGATCGCTTCCAAGTACGCGCGCCTCGATCAGCCAGAGTTCGCCGCGCGCCTCCTGCCTCACCCGGAGGGGGATTGTTCCGTGGAGCTCGGGCTCGACGGGCTCCACTGTGCCGCCTGCGTGTGGCTGGTCGAGAGACTCCCGCGCCTGGAGCCCGCGGTCACAGAGGCTCGCGTCGACTTGAGTCAGCGCACCGTATCGCTGCGTTTCTTCCCCGAGCGCGTGCGCCTCTCCCGGCTAGCTGCTCGCCTGGACAGTCTTGGATACACACCGTCGCCGCTTGTGGCCGGACATGCGCGGGAGAGTTTGCGTCGCGACCGCCGCGATCTGATTGTGCGAATGGGGGTTGCCTTTGCTTCGGCCGGAAACGCGATGCTCATGGCATTTGCGCTCTATAGCGGCGAGGTGGGCCATGGCGCGGGCAGTATGAGCGAGCCATATCGACGACTCTTTGAGGTCGGAAGTTTGCTCGTGAGCCTACCGGCTCTTTGGGCCTCGCTCATCTTCTTCAAGAGCGCGCTCGGCGCTCTTCGAGTGAAGACGATCCACATGGATCTCCCGATCGCGCTCGGCATCACCGCTGCTTATGGGTACGGGATCTACGGCGTGATCACCTCGCGCGGGGAGCTCTACTTCGACTCGATCACGATGCTCATCTTCTTGCTCCTGGTCGGTCGCTACCTGCGCAATCGACATGAGTCTTCCCACGCCGATGCTCTCGAGCTGGCGAGCACCGTGACCCCTGCTGAGGCTCGCCTTCTCAGCGATATCGACGCACCGGCGGGCTCGGGGACGCTGGTGCCCACGGACGAGCTCCGCCCCGGTCAATGGGTGGAAGTGTTCTCTGGAGAAGCCGTGCCCGTGGACGGCAAGGTGGCGCGCGGCGCGTCCGAGCTCGACCTGTCCCTCCTGAGTGGGGAGTCGGCGCCTGTGCCCGTGGGGCCCGAGGATCGCGTGTACGCCGGTGGAACGAATCAGACCCGCCGGATCGTCGTTGAGGTCGAAAGGGCCGCGAGCGACTCGCGAGCGGCTTTGTTGATGAAGTCTGTCGAACAGGCCCTGCGTACCCGTGCGCCACTCTTACAAACGATCGACCGCTGGGCGGCTCCGTTCACAGTTGCGCTGATCGCCCTGGCTTTAGTGGTAGCCGTTGGGGTGAGCGTTACCGTCTCGCCTGAGGAGGGCATGCGGCGAGCTCTCGCGATCCTTGTGGTGGCCTGCCCTTGTGCGCTCTCGATGGCGACCCCGCTTGCCTTGAGTGCAGCGATCGGCCAGGCGGCGCGCGAGCGGGTGCTCATTAAAGGCTCGGCGACCGTCGAGGCCCTCGGCACGCCGTCTCTGCTCGTCTTCGACAAGACCGGGACGCTGACCGAAGGTCGGCTCAGCGTCGTTGCGTTTCACGGCACGCCTGAGATAGGCGCTCTGATCGCGCGCGCCGAAAAGGGCTCGAGCCACCCGGTGGCGCGCGCGCTCGCCCGAGATCTGGGCTCCTTGACGCCGAGCGCTCCGATCGAAATTGAGGCCGTCAAGGAAGTACCCGGGGCTGGCCTCGAAATCAGGTCGAACCTCGGGACATTCTGGGTAGGTTCGGAGCGGTTCCTGCGGAGCTTGGGGGTCGAGCTCCAGCCTGACGGCGGAGCTTGCCCGCGTCTCGAAACGGGCACCGTGCGAAGTCGCGTCCTTGTGGGCTCTTCTGGGCGTTTGGTCGGCGAGGTTTGGCTCGATGATCCGCTCAGGGAGGGAGCTCGAGACGGCTTGCTCCAGCTGAAAGCCTTGGGGCATCGCCTGGCGCTTTTGTCCGGAGATGCTCCCGAGGCGGTCGCGAGGGTGAGAGGGCTCCTCGATCCGGGGCACGAGCTCTTTGAGTTTGCGGTCGGCGCCGCGAGCCCGGAAGAGAAGCTCGCGCGGATCGCTGAGTGCGCGGAGCGCGGGCCGACCATCATGATCGGCGACGGCATCAATGACGCCGGGGCGCTCGCGCGCGCTCACGTGGGCGTGGCAGTGTCCGGGGCCGCTGAGGCCAGCATGCTCTCTGCGGATGTTTACCTGGCGAACGCCGGGATTGGCCGAGTCGTGGAGCTCTTTGAAGGAGCTCGCCGTGCCCTTCAGACGGTGCGGCGTGGTCTCCTGCTCTCCCTCGGCTATAATGTTGTGAGCGTGGGCTTGGCCGCGGTGGGGATTTTGGGGCCGCTCGGGGCGGCGGTGCTGATGCCGCTCAGCTCGATTTCGGTGGTCACGAACGCGTTCCGAAGTCGCTCGTTCGCTCGGAAGGGAGATCGGGGGCCCGGAGCACATGCCGCCCGATCAGCGCCGGCGCCGTTTTTCCCAGCGACCCAGCCAGTCCCGGCCAAGGTGGAGGTTCTATGAGTGTATTGTTTGTGGTGCTGCCGATCGCTCTTTTGGCTTCGGCAGCAGCGGTCTTCGCTTTCGTGTGGGCGTCGCGCTCGGGACAGCTGGATGACCTCGAGACCCCTGCGCTCCGGGCCATCGATGAGGACGATCGCCCGGGCGCTGCGTGTGTCTCAAGCGCCGCGGCTTCGGAGCAGGTCACGCAAGGTCGCACAGGCGTCGACGGTCGTGAAAATCCCGACCACCTTCCCGTTCTGCATGACCACGGCTGAGCCGTACTTCTGCTGAGCCATCTCGTCGGCCACCTCATCGAGTGGGGTGTCCGGCGGGACCGCGTAGACGTTGGTCGACATGGCTTCTTCGACGAGCATGGTCTCCGGATCGACGTCCCGCAGGGTCTCCACCAGGTGGAGGTCGCGTTCAGTGACAATGCCTACGAGCTTTCCACCGTCGAGGACCGGGAGATGGCGGATATTGTACTCCCGGAGTCGCCTGTGGGCCTCGATGAGAGGTTGCTGACGTCCGACCGAATGCGGCGAGGGGGTCATGTACTTGCGAATGATCGGCATGGGGTGGGGCATCCCATCTCCCAAGCAGGGATCGTGCCGGCCCTTCGACGCCGCTCCTGCGCGGTAGACGGCTCGAAGCGGGGGCGGCCCCGCTCCTTTCACAGCAAATTTCGCGCGCTTTCGCCGGAGGCAGCGCAGGTCTTGCGCCGCGTTCGCGCCTTCAGGCGCACACTTCCGCTGCGAGCTCTTCCGCCGCGTGGACGCGTTCGGTCCATTCCTCGTCGACGGGACAGACCGCTTCGATCAGCTCTTCGAGAGGAGCGTCCCCTTCGAGCAGGGTCCGCGCCTGGGCGGACCCGGTGAGAAGATCGAAGGCCGGGTGTTCGGACTCGAACTCGTAGACGCGCGTCAGGAATTTGAAGTCCTCGGGGGCGAGCTTCTTTGCGTGCCAGATGAGCGAGAGGTAGGTCTTGAGGGGCCGGAACTCGATCGGATTCGTGACGTGGACCATCACGCCACCACACACGGCCCCGTTATGCTTGTCGAACCAGGGGCGGAATCGGATGGGGCGGAGAAACGCGCCGGTCACGGAGCCGACAGCTTCGGCCCAGCGGTGCCCATCCAAAAATGGCGCGCCGAGCGCTCGGAAAGGCGTCGTGGTCCCGCGGCCTTCCGAGAGATTCGTGCCCTCGAGCAGGCAAGCGCCCGGATAGACGAGCGCTGTCTCAAGGCTCGGCATGTTCGGCGAGGGGGGCACAAAAGGACGGCCCCAAGCCTCTGCGGTCCTCCTTCGTTCCCAGCCATGGCACGGCACGACCGAAAGAGCGCCCTCGGGCCCGAGCGGGCGATCCTCGTGGTTGAATTGGCTCACGAGGAGCTCACCGATCGTCAGGGCGTGGCGGGCCACGATGGGCTCGAGGCCGACGAAGGAAAGGAAATCGGGATCTTGAGGGCGACCTTCCAACGTGAAGGGATCACCCGACAAAGGATTCGGGCGATCGAGGACCATGACGTGGACTCCCTTGTCGGCGGCGACCCGCGCGGCGAGGAGCGCCGTCCAGACGTAGGTGTAATAACGGGCCCCGACGTCGACGAGATCGACGACGAGCACGCTGATGTCCTCGAAGAGCTCGGGATTCGGTGCGAGCGAGGCTTTGGTCGTGCCGTAGAGGCTGACGAGGCGAGCCTCGCCCACCTGGGCGTCGTCTTTTCCGACAGGTTCCTCCGCCTGCTGGACTCCATCGAGGCCGTGCTCCGGAGAGAAGACGACTTGGATATCCGCGCCGAGCTCCCGGAGCACTGTGAGCGTCGAGGCGCCCCGCGCGTCGACCGCGGCGGCGTGCGTCAGGACGGCGATTTTCGCGCCCTGCAGGCGAGCTTTGGCTTGGTTTCTCCGCTGGGCGAGGACGTCGAGACCTACGAGCATCATGGGCCCGAACGCTAATCGCTGAGCACCACCGAGTCGATGGCCAATCTCGGGCCGCGCGTTCTCTCGAGACTATCCGCGGGGTCGCGGTGCGGGACCACGCCGGACCCGAGTGGTGTAGGAGGCCAGGATGCGACGCACACCGCGTCTGACGCCATCGGCCATGTCCGCCGAGACTACATGGGAGACGCCGGGTGCCTCGCGGTAGTCGACCTGGAGGCCCCGAGCGCGCAAGGCTTTCACGGTTGCGCGGCCTCGCGCTGTCGGAACGACAGTGTCGCTGCCCCCGTGTTGAGCGAAGAAGTAGGGGTACTTCGCGCCGGTTTTCGGAGTCGGATAGAGCTCGGGGGGAAGCCAGCCGGCCATCGGGAACGCGGCCGCGAAGAGCGTTGGGTAACGGGTGGCGAGGGCGAAGCTCATGATGGCTCCTTGAGAGAATCCCACCAAGATGGGTTTCCCGAGGGTCGGCCTGAGGCGCATGAAAGCCTCGATCGCCGGAGCGAGTTGGTCAGCGCGTCCGGAGAGCGAACGAGTGAAGAGCTGCGCGTCGTCGGCCAGAGTGGGAACCGCGAGCCAAGTGAAGCCGTCGCCCAGAGGATCCGGAGCCTGCGGAATGAACATTCGGAACGGCACGGGACTGTCGATGGTGGTGGCGGGAACCCGAGGACGATTGCCCCGCCCGTGCAGCAGAATGACGAGGGGGAGTTTGTCATCGGGGTGCCTCATGTTCCCGACGATGACCTCGAGATAATGAAAGGCGCCGATTTTCCCCTTTTCCACGTGGAGGCCGCGCTGCATCTCCGCGAGCTCCTCATTCGGCATGTCCGGATTCGCTTCCAGGGCCTCCCGGAGCAGCCGGGAAGCCGCGAGCTCGACTTCGAGGGAGCCGACGCGCCGGGGCGGCCACTCGGGGTCGATCGGCCCCTGGTAGCCCTCAGGAACGACCAAAGTCCGCTTCGGCTCGAGGACCGGAACGGCCTTCCCCTCGTCGGGCGGCCCCACGTGGCAGCCGAGCAGCGCGGAGCCAAGGGCAGCGAGGATGATCGGGGCCAAACGCCGCATTGTCTCGCCGGAGACTCCCAGGAGCGAAATCCCTCCGCAAGGCTAAAAAATTGCGTACCATGGGGGGTATGAAGCGGATCTTGGTGGTTGACGACGAAGAAAACATCAGGATTGTGCTCCGCACTTTTTTGCGGCGCAGTGGCTACGAGGTCGAGGTCGCCGCTGGCGGCGAAGAGGCGCTCGGGTTGATCGACTCCTTTGGTCCCGACTTCGTGATCACCGACGTGCGGATGCCGAGGGCGTCCGGGCTCGACCTGCTGTCGACGCTGAAGGCCAAGGGCAGCGACGCCACGGTCATCGTGATGAGCGCTTACGGCAGCCACGAGCAGGCCCTCGAAGCGATCCAGATGGGCGCTTATGACTACGTGAGCAAGCCTTTTGCTCCCGAAGAGGTCCTCCTCTGTCTCCGCAAAGCTGAGGAGCGAGAGGCCCTCAGGCGCGAAAACCGAGCCCTGCGTCGTGAGATCCAGGACGCAGCGCGTTTCGAGAACATCTTGGCCAAGAGTCAGGCCATGGAGAACATCTTTCGCACCATCGCGAAGGTCGCCGACTACAAGACCACGGTGCTCATCACCGGAGAGAGCGGCGTCGGTAAAGAGCTCGTCGCGCGCGCGTTGCACTCGAGATCGTCCCGGAAAAATGGCCCGTTTGTCGCGGTGAACTGCGGTGCGATTCCCGAGTCTCTCCTCGAGAGCGAGCTCTTTGGGCATAAGCGAGGAGCGTTCACGGACGCGGTCTCCGATCGGAAGGGACTCTTCGAAGAGGCGACGGGCGGGACGATCTTCCTCGATGAGATTGGGGAGATGCCCCTCTCGGTGCAAGTGAAACTCCTGCGCGTTCTCGAAGACGAGCGGATTCGGCGACTCGGCGAGAGCCGCGACATCCAGATTGATGTGCGGATTGTGACCGCGACCCATCGTGACCTCAGCGCTGAGGTGAAGGCGGGGCGTTTCCGTGAGGACCTATTTTATCGACTCAATGTCCTCCACGTGGCGGTGCCGCCCTTGCGCGAGCGGAAAGAGGACATTTCACTTCTGGTCGAATACTTCATCGACAGGAATAACAAGCGCCTTGGCACCGAGATCTCTGGTGTCGACAGCGAAGCTCGACGTCTTCTCTACGAGTATGCATGGCCGGGGAACGTGCGTGAGCTCGAAAACACCATCGAACGGGCCATGGTTCTGGCGGATGGGGCTCAAATCACCGCAGCCGAGCTCCCCGAGCGGGTGCGCGACGTCCGCGACCCGATCAAGGTACAGCTTGCCTCGGGCGAGCTCAGCATCAAGAAAACGAGCCGCTATATCGAAGAAATCCTGATCCGCCGGGCTCTGCATCGAACGAAGGGCAACCGCACGCGCGCCGCAGAGATCCTTGAAATCAGCCACCGCGCGCTGCTCTACAAGATCAAAGACTTTGCGATCACCGACCTCTGAGCCACCCGGGGCTGGGGCGGCTGGGAGCCCCGGACCCCGAGGCGCAGGGCCGGGTCAGGCTGACGTCCATGCCCGCATCCCGAGCTAACTTGCAAAAGGTTCGCGCCGCTCTTTTTTCGCTTCGACGAGGAGGCTAATCTTCGCGCCATGGTTCTCAAGGTGTCCAAAGTTAGCGTCTTGCTCGGAGGGTCTCTCCTTTTCGCCATCACGGCCTGCGGCGGCAACAAGCACAAAGTGCTCACTCCTGAGGAGCGCCTCGCCGAGCAGCTGGCGATCGCCGATGAACAAGAGAGCAGCCCCAGTCGAGGTCGCTGGGCAGATTCGGAGGCAGACTCGGAGAAGGCTGAGAAGTTCGATCCCGAGTTCGCTGACCACCAGCTCCGGCGCGCGACCTTGAACGCTGTGGACTGCCCGAACACTCTCCCTGACGATCAGAAGAAACAGTTCAAGCCCGGCACCGCCAAGGTCCAGATCATCTTCCAGACTGACGGTACGGTGAAAGAAGTCGTGATCGACTCAGCGTACGCGGACACTCCCGTGGGCGCCTGCGTGCTGCGCGCTTACGAGCCCGTCCAGATCAAACCCTACACCGGCACGGACGAGACCTTGGAGCGCGAGATCGAGCTCAAGATCATGACGGAGAAGGAGAAGAAGGCTGCCCAGGAGAAGGCCGCCAAGGAAGCGAAGGAAAAAGAAGGGAAATGATGCTTCTCGGAGCGCTCGAGTGGCGCTTTGGGCTCCAGAAATGAAGAGAGCCTCTTCCCAGCCAGGAAGAGGCTCTTCTCTTTGAATTGAAATAGACGTTCCAGGAGCAGTGAAGCGGCCTGCTTTCAGGCCGCTCCTGCGAGGATTCTCGTCTCACAAGAACCAAAGAACGAGCACAAGCGCCACGGCGCAGAGCCCTGAGAGCAGGTAGCCGAGAGGGGCGATCCGGCTCAGGGGCGAACTTTGGGCTCGAAGCTCGATGGAAGCGAATTGGCTAGCGTGTCGTTTGGCGCGGCCGCTGAGGGCGAGTGTCGCCGCCTGCAGGGCCGGATCGTCAGAAAGAGCGAACCGCATCGGGATCCGTGAAGTGCCAGCGTTCATACGCGATGTCCATGCGCAAAGCGGCTCCGCGAAAAAAAACTTGAGGTCCCAAGTAATTTTTTACACTCGAGACCGACCGCGCGCCGCCCACCATTCGCGATATTTCGACTGGGATAAACGCCTTTCACTCGCACTGCCGTGCGGATCGAACCCGAAGCGTTGGCCGGTGAGTCCGGCGAGCTCGTCCCCTGCGGCCCGTCGTAAGTCGACAGAGCTGTGGTCGAGCGCGAGGATCAGCCACTCGATGCGATCTTCGTCGCGGTGCTCATTCCAGAAGGCGCGCCAGGCCTGAATGTCGGTTCCGAAATCCTGACGCATCAGTACTGTGAGCGCCCACTTCGCGGCTCGCTTCACAGACTTATCATTGTCCTCGAGCAGTGAGAGCAAAGCGGGGATGGATTCGTACTCGCGAATATCGACGAGGGCCTCGATGGCTCCCGCGCGCGCATCGCCATCGAGTGTGGTGTCGACCGCCGCAGCTTCTACAGAGGAGCGGAGCGCTCTCCGGGCCATGGGATCGACGTTCATGCGCCGGGCCGAGGCCAACGCCGCGCGGCGCACATCGGGCACGCGGTCGAAGAGCCGCGTGGCGATCACCTCAGCTGCGTCCTTGCAGGGGATCTCGCCGAGGGTGAGCGTGGCCCAGCGGCGAACGACTGCGTCTTCGTCGCGGGACCGGATCGAGAGGAACGGCACGCTGCGTCGTCCGAGGTGCACGAGAACCCTCGGGATCGCACCGCACTCGGAGGCTCGAGCGGAGCTGGTGCGAGGTTCGGTGACTCGCCCGGGGAAGGCATTCATCAGCGCCGCAACAGCCGCCTCTCCGCCATCGACGAAGCGATCGAGGACCGACTCATCTCCCGCTTCGAGATCCTTGAGCCAACTCGTGTACTCGTCAGGTGGCGGGAGCTGGCTCGGCCTGAGAGAGGGAATCATCGGCGGAGCGTCAAACTCCTCCGGGTCATCTCGTTCAGCCCCAAACTCGTCGCATGAGAAGAGAGGCGCTCGACTGACCATGGTCCGCGCGCTGAGGCGCGGCGCGTCGTTCGGAGACAGTCCCGGGATGGTCTCGACGGGCCCCGCTGAGGGCGGAAGGCCAATGGGAGGCGCGGCCGGGGAGAGGCCTGGAATGGTCGCTACGGGGTGGCCGGCGTCGTTGTTGCTCGGCGCGAGGTCCGGAGCGGGCGCTTCCTCTTGTCCGCGCAGGCGCGCGTTTTCGTCGACTCGGATCGAGCGGCGGGGGCGCAATGGGGCGAAGCCGGCTGCGGCGAAGGGCTGCGGCGACTCGGGAAAGCGCGGAGGTTCAGGAGAAGTAGCGCGGGTAGTGCCCTTCGGAAATCCTTTGAGCGTACCCGGTGCCGCGGAGCCGCTGTCAGAAGTCGGTGGACGGCTCGAGCGAGAGGGGATCGCGAAAGAAGGGACTGGCGGAATCGCTGCGATACTGGTTCGGACGATCTCTTCGAGACCTTCTTTTTCGGATGCAGGCAGGAGGTCTGCCGCTGCCGAGAAACGACGGGCCGGTGGAGGCTGTTCGATGGGAGATTCGGGCGGCGCACTCTCGGTCAGTACAGGACCGACTTGGGGCGCGAGGTTCGGCAAAGAAGGGGGCAGGGGCGCCTCCGCGAGGGGGGGCGCTGCGGGCGGAATGGAGCTTCTCTTGGGCGCGAGGGAGGCGAGGCGGCTGAGCTCGCGTTTTTCGAGGACGAGCCGCCGGAGAGCTTCGCTGACCGGTTCTACCAAAGAGCTCAGCTGGAGCGAGTCAGGCGCTGACTTTTCGTTCGCGTCGAGCTCGAGCCATAGGAGGATGACGACGCGCTTTCGCACCAGGACGGGCACCAGCGCGACGTCACAGCCATGAGCACGGCCGAGATCCTCGAGCACACCACCTTCGATCCCGAGGACCTTCGGCCGAAAGATGGTGGGATGGGCCTCGCGCACAGCGCGCGAGAGAGAGCTCCTCAAGTCGAGGGGCACCTCGAGGGAGTGAATGTCGCGCGCGGGTTCGGAGCGGGCCTGAGCGAGCAGGCCGCGCAGTTCGCCTCGCGTGACCGCGAAAGAAGCCGCGAAAGGGAAGGCCTCGAGGCAGAGTTCGAGGGTGGCTCTGAGGAGCGCGTCTCGCGATGGAGCCTTCTCGATCGCCTCGCGCAAGGCGCGTGCACGGCTATCGGCCTGGGTGCTGGGAAAAGGAAGCTCGTCCGCCTCGGGCAGCGCGCCCGCTCGCAGAGAAAAATCTTCGTAACCTCCCGGGGGGGGAGCTGTCGTGCGGCTCAGCTTTCTGAGCGAATCGGGGCCCAGCCGAGCCGGCGTCGGATCCAAAGCAACGGGCTTCTCTGCGGGAGAGGACTCGGCGAGCTCTACCCCGGCGCGTCCGAGCTTATCGAGAAGGCGAGTGAGGCGCGGTTCGAGGGGACGGCCGAGGGCACGAGCCTCTGCCTCCAGGAAGCGGATCTCGAGGCACAATTCGGCGTCCGGCTTGAAGCCGAGGATCTCGGTCGCTGCTTGGAGCTCCGCTTCGCTGAGCCTTGCTGTGACGAGTAGATGCGGCGCTCGATCTTGTGACTCAGGCAGGACAGCTAAGGCGGGAATCGAGCGAGCTGCGAGGCGCTCGGAGAGCTCGCGGGAGATCTTGTAGGGACGCGGGCCGGCGATCGGAAGATTCTCGGCGCGGGCGAGGACCTGCTCGAGTTCTGCTTCGGAGACCGAGGAAATTTCGAGGACGCTTGTCGAGAGGTCTCCTCCGAAGATGAGCTGGCGCGCCAGGGCTTCATCGAGCTCCACGGGGCCCAAGAGACCGCTCGCGACGAGGTGACTCTCAGCTTGGCTCAAGCCTGACCCGGTTCCGCGGCTCATCTTTAGGGTTCAGCCTACCATTGAAGGCGCAAGTTTGAAGCGGTTGCGTGAGCCCGCGCTCCGCACGCCTTCCGAGAGAGGAGGTTGAGTCGCGAAAAGGCCCTGAGCGTGGAGGAACCCGGCAGCTCGGCTCCCATTGTTTCGAGCGAGCAGCTCCATCATGCCTGAAGCTCAGCCGAAAACTTGGATCCCGGCCAGGCCGCTCAACATGAGCCGAGCGAGGCTCAAGTAGACGACGATGCCGAGCACATCCACCAAAGTTGCGATGAATGGCGTCGAGCTGGTCGCAGGATCGACCCCGAACCGCGACAGGATGAGGGGCAAGACGGCCCCTACGGTGCAGCCAATGGTGACGATCGAGACGATGGTGACCCCGACCAGGGCCGCCATCTCCATACCGTCATTGCCCATGAGCGCACGGATGACACCGACCATGCCCAGGCCCAGCCCCAAGAGGACCCCTTGGGCGACCTCGCGGCGCACGACTTTGAGAGCGTCTCCATGGTCGATATCGCCGACGGCTAGGCCGCGGATGATCATGGTGGCAGACTGCGATCCGGAGTTTCCACCCGCGCTGATGAGGAGCGGGACGTAGAAGGCGAGCTGGGTCATCGAGGTCAGGATGGGGCTGAAGACCTCCATCGCTGTGGTGGTGAAGAAGCCCCCGACGAACAGCACCATGAGCCAAGGGGCGCGCTTCCTGAAGTAGGTCCAAAAGGAGACGCTCAAGTAGGACTCCTCGATGGGCTCGATGGCGCCCATGCGCTGCGCGTCTTCGTCGGCCTCTTCCATGGCGACGTCGATCACGTCGTCGGCGGTGATGAGTCCGAGCATGATGCCGTTCTGATCCACGACAGGCAGAGCGTTCAAGTCGTAGCGCGCCATCGTGCGCGCCACTTCCTCCTGGTCCATCTCAGGCGGCACGCTCACTAGGTCGTGGTGCATGACCTCGGAGATCGGAGCGCCCGGTTGGCTCATCAAGAGCTTGCGGAGCGGGACATAGCCGACCACCTTTTGGCCGGCGTCCATGACGAATACGACGTCGAGAACCTCGAGGCCGAGGGCCGCGTTCCGCCGCAATTCGTTGAGAGTTTCGTCGACCGTGGCCCCGACTGGCACTTCGACGAACTCGCTCGTCATCATGCCGCCGGCTGTGTACTCGCCGTACTGGGTCAGCTCTTGGACCTCGGCAGCCGTGACCGGATCGACCTTTGCCAGCCGACCGAGCAACTTCGAGACGATGGGCTCGGGGAGGAGGCGGAAAAATCCGACGACTTCATCCGCGTCCATCTCGCTCACGATATTCACGGTCGAGTCGATGCCGAGCTCGCGGGCAACAGCGACTTGTTTCTCTTCTTCGAGTCGCTCGAAGACTTGAGCGCTGTACTCGAGGGGGAAGGAGAGCAGAGCCCGCGCGACGGCAGCACTGTCAATCTCGAGGAGCGAGTCGGCAACGTCCTGAGGATGGAACTCGGTCGCGAGCTCTCGCACTGCCGACGGTTCGTCAGTGAGCAACTCTTTCAGCTCCGGGGCGATCAGCTTGCCTAGCTCCATGAGCGATCCTCTCTGCCCGAGCGGGCGGCCAGTTCCGGGAGCGGCTCTTACCCGAAAACTCGTCTCAGTTCACGAGAAACCACTTCACGCCCGCTTTGATCTCGAGGTGCAGGTGGTCGGCATGAGGTTCGTTGAAATGGGGCGTCAGCATGTAGTGGAAGATGCGCAGGTCCGAGGCCTCGCAAGCGACGCTGAGGAGCTCGCGCCCTTTTCGTCCGCGGAGGTTCCGGCCGCCTTCACCGCAGGTCTTGGCGCCAAAGTCGCTCGGCCAATGGGGGCCGACCGCGGACCATTGCCCGGTCGTCTTGCGCACCGCGCCGAGGTCAATGGCCATGCCGCCCGGATGCCGATGGAGAAACTCGCCGGCCCGCGCGGGGCGGTCGTGGGGTGGGCGGTACATCGTGAAATGGACCACTTCGTCGAAGCCGTGCGCCTCGAGCAAGGCGCAGAAATCATCCAAGGCGAGGGCGACCGTCCAGGATCTCGAAGGGGGTGGTCTTGCGTTGCTCGGGGGGGAGTACCGAGTGGATCCAAACGCCGTGCAGACGGCCCGTGAGGCGGATCGGCAGGCGCACGCCGGGGACCGGATCGACCTGCACGTACGGGATGCCTCGCGCATCGAGCTCCGCGAGGGCCTCATCGTTGGTCATGTTCGCGTAGCGGTAGGCCCGACTGTCCTCTGCCTCCTCGGGGGGCGGGATTTCGAGGTACTTGTTCCAAGCAGAGGCCTGCTCGGGCAGCAGTGAGAGCACGAGGGCTGCCAAGACGCCGAAGGCGGCGCGGCTCCGGCCAGGACGAAGACGCTTCGGGGCGGGGGCTCTCTGAGGGAAAGTCACCCGCCTACCTTAGCCGCGCAGCCCCGGGGGCCAAGTTTTTGGCCCCGGGGCGGGCCAAGAGGGAGAAGGGCCCGGAAAAGCAGGCACTTTCTTGCTGGTCCCTCCCGCCCCTGGGGATTGGCTTCCTTCACTCGGCGGCCGCGACGGCTTCCGGCACGAAGCTCCGGGGAGCGCTCCGTTCACGGCTCGCGTTCACGGCTTCGATCAGGGTGTTCCTGAGTCCGGCGTTCTGCTTGAGGGCTTCGCGAGCCCGCTCGCGGCCCTGACCTAACGCTTCCTCGCCCAAGGCGAAGTGGGCCCCGCTGCGCCGGACGATGCCGGCGCTGACCCCGAAATCGAGCAGCTCCCCGAGCCGATCGATGCCAGTGCCCCAGCGAATGTCGAACTCTGCTTCCTGGAAGGGGGCGGCGAGCTTGTTCTTGATGACCTTCACGCGCGTCCGATTCCCAACGGTCTCGTCTCCGGCCGTCGCTTTTCCAACCCTCCTCACGTCGAGTCGAATGCTCGAGAAGAAGCGGAGCGCTTGGCCGCCCGTGGTGGTCTCTGGATTTCCAAACACCACGCCGATCTTCTGACGGAGTTGATTGATGAAGAGGACGGTCGTTTGCGTGCGGTGGGCGTCGGCGGTGATGCGACGGACACCGCGGCCCATGAGGCGCGCGTGCAGACCCATGTGCTGGTCACTCATCTCGCCTTCGATCTCGGCCTTAGGCACGAGAGCTGCGACCGAATCCACGACCACAAGATCGACGGTGCCCGACTCGACGAGGGCGCCAGCGATATCGAGGCCCTGCTCGCCGCAATCCGGCTGCGCTACGAGTAAGTTCTTCAGATTCACCCCGAGAGCCTCAGCATAACGAGCATCGAAGGCATGCTCGGCGTCAATGAATGCGCACACGCCGCCGCGCGCTTGGGCCTCGGCAATGGCGTGGAGGGTGAGCGTCGTCTTGCCGCTCGATTCTGGACCGAAAATCTCGACGATGCGTCCGCGCGGGTAACCTCCGATGCCGAGGGCTCGATCGAGCTCGTACGAGCCTGTGCTCGTGACCGCGACTGGCTCAGGAGGACCTCCGCCCAGGCTCATCAAGCTTCCCGGCCCGAACTTCTCATTGATGGAGGAGAACAGCGCGCTGATCTCCGGACTTTCGTGGATGGCTTTTTCTTTCGTTGATTTCTTCATGGCTCTGTTCGTTTCATCAAGGGGACTTAGGTGGGTGAGGCGGCTGCATGCCGTCTCAAGCCGAGCTGCGCTCGGGTTGAGCTGTGCCGGTGAGGCGCGACCAGTCCGCGGAGCGGTAGCGGAGGGCCTCCGCGAGGTGCTCTTCGGCGACCTGTGAGACCTGCTCGAGATCGGCGAGCGTCCGGGCGACGCGGAGAACTCGGACGTAACTCCGCGCGCTCAAGCCCAAACGGTCGACAGAGTGGTCGAGGAGTTTCTGAGCAGCGGGCGGGAGCGCCGCCACGCGCTCGAGATCGGGCAAATCGAGGAGCGAATTGAGCGCTCGCCTGACCCGTCCGCTCTTGAAGCGTTCCTCTTGGATCTGGCGAGCAAGGGCTACTTGCTTTCGGATCTCCGCGGAGGACGTCTTTCGCTCGGAGCTCCGGCGGCTGAGCGACTCGACATCGACGGGCGGGACTTGGATCTGCAGATCGATGCGTTCGAGGAGCGGCCCGGAGATGCGCCCGAGGTACCTGCTTCGCGCGACCGGGCTGCAGATACAGGCGGTACGAGGGTTCCCGTAGTGGCCGCAGGGACACGGGTTCATCGCGGCCACGAGCATCGGACGCGCGGGGAATGAGACGCGCGCCTTGGCCCGCACCACGTGTACGACGCCCTCCTCCAGGGGCTGCCGGAGCGCCTCGAGCGCCGTGCGCCGAAACTCCGGCAACTCGTCAAGAAAGAGCACACCATTATGGGCGAGGGAGATCTCGCCAGGACGCGGCCGGGGACCACCTCCGACCAAGCCAGCGTCACTCACCGTGTGATGCGGCGCGCGAAAGGGCGCGGCCCGCACGATCCCAACCTTCGGATCGACCAACCCCGACACGCTGTGGATCGCCGTGGTGAGCAGGGCCTGTTCGAGGCTGAGCTCCGGCAGAAGTGAGGGCAGGCGGCGCGCGAGCATGCTCTTGCCCGAGCCTGGAGGGCCGATCAAAAGGAGATTGTGGCTGCCAGCGGCAGCCACTGTCAGCGCCCGTTTGGCCGCCGCTTGGCCGACGATCTCGTGGAGATCAGGCTCCGTTGGCGCGCCTTTCGGCAGTTCCTGTGGCCTCAAACGAGGGACCTCGAGCTTCCCTTCGAGGTGATCGATGAGCTCTGCGAGCGAACGCACCGCGCGCACATCGAGCCCTGTCACGTGAGCCGCTTCAGCAGCGCAGCCTTGTGGAACAATAGCTCTTTGGTACCCAGCTTTTCTGGCGCCATCGAGCAGCGGCAAGACTCCGGGAATCGGCCTGACCTGTCCGTCGAGAGAGAGCTCGCCCAGCACCAGGGTCGTCTCGGGGATCTCCCGAGCGAGGCGACCGATGGCGACGAGGATCCCGAGCGCGATCGCCAAATCGAGGCCGGAGCCTGACTTGGGCAGGTCGGCGGGAGCGAGGCTGACCGTGAGGGAAAACTCCTCCAGCGTGATACCGAGCCGCGCGACCGCGCTGCTCACCCGGATGCGCGCTTCACGGACGGCGGTCTCCGCGAGACCCGCCATCTGAAAGAAGGCGGGGCCTCGACGAGAGGCGACCTCGACGATCACTTGCCTGAGATCCAGGCCGAAGAGGCAGCCGGAGCGAACGGTCGCGAGGCCGAGGAGGGGGGGCAATGAGAGCTCTACCGAGGACACGGCAAAGCACTCAGCGAAATACGTGCCGCCCGTCGTCTCTTGAAAAATGGGCGGACAAGCGCCAGGGCGGGCTCGTTCTGCCAGTCCATCCGCCATGGCGGACCGGCGTGCACTCAGCCCCGAATGCGGCTAATGATGAGTGCGATTTTCTGAGGAAAGAAGTCGGATGTCCCACGCTCTCTCTGATGCCGCGTCCTCGCCGGGCGGATTCGAGCCTCGGCTCGGGGATAGAACTTTGTTTCCGGACCTCGAGTTCCGAGCTTACTTCGCTCACGCCGCCATCTCTCCGGTGTCGCGGCCGGTCCGCCTGATGACGGAGAGGTTCGTCGCGGACGTCGCGCGCCGAGGCGCTGCTTCGTTCCTCGACTGGGAGCAGGAGCGGAGAGCTTTGCGCGCCCGCTTTGCGACGCTGCTTGGTGTAGAATCTCATCAAGTAGCGCTCACCGCGGGCACGACCCACGGCATCACCGCTCTGGCTCTCGCGCTCCCACTTCGCGCGGGAGACGAAATTATCGGCTTTCTGGGGGAGTTTCCGGCCAACGTCATCCCGTATCAAAAAGCTATCGAACTCGCTCAAGCGAAGCTCACGCTGCTCGAGGCTCCCGATCCGTGCGCCAGAGAGGGCCGGGCGCGGATCCTAAAGGGCGTTGAAGCGCGCTTACGCGCGGGGGCTCGCTACGTCGCGGTGAGTGCGGTGCAATTCCAAACGGGTTACCGGATGCCGCTCGCCGAGCTCGGTGAGTTGTGTAAACGCTATGATGCCTTCCTCCTCGTCGACGCCATTCAGGCAGTCGGCGTTGTGCCTTTGAACGCAAAGGAGCTTCACTTCGATGCTCTGTTCGTCGGCGCGCACAAGTGGCTGCTCGGGCTGGAAGGCGCGGGTATGCTCTTCTGCAGCGATCGCCTGCGCGAAAGGCTCGTTCCTCGCACAACCGGGTGGCTGAGTTTGCTCGACGGGGAAGCCTTCTTGTTTCAGGGGGCCAATCGGCTTCGCTACGAAGGGGATCTGCATCCTGACGCGCGCGTGTTCGAGGGGTCGACCTCGAATGCGATTGGGCTCGCGGCCTTGTCAGCGGGACTTTCCATCTGTGAGGCGCTCGGCCCTGCAGCGATTTATCAGCACGTCCAAGGTATTCACGACGCGCTCGAGGAAGCCCTTGTGCCGCTCGGCTTCCGGTCCCTTCGCGCGCAAGAGCCTGACGGGCGCTCCTGTATCTTGTCCTTTGCGCTCCCCGCTGGCCTGGCGCTCCCCGAATTGGCTCGCGGTTTGCGTGAGCGGGGCATCATGGTCAGCACGCCGGACGGGCTCTTGCGCTTCGCACCCCATTTCGCAAACTCCCTCGAGGAAATACCGCACGTCGCCGCCAGTTTCAAAGAGCTCACGGGGGCTTGAACGGAGCGCCTTGCGTCACGTGGAAGAGCGCTGAGTGAAGATGCTCGCGTATCCCTCGCGAAAGCTCGGGTAGAGAAACTCGTAGCCGAGCTGCAAGAGGCGCGAGGGCAGGATGCGGCGGCTTCTTGAGCGACGGGCGCGAGCCGTCTCCGGCTTTCGCTGGGGGCTGAAAGCGAGCCGCGTTGCGAGACTCTTGAGCTCGCGTTGCATTTCCCCAAGGGTCGTGGGACTGGGGTCGCTGGCGATGAAGGTTCCTGCGTCGTTCCGGCCGCGAAGAAAGCAGACGATGCGAGCCAGGTCGTCGCGATGAATGCGACTGGTGATGACGCCCTCGTGCTCTACCGGTAGCTCTTGGGACAGGAGGCTCTCGGCGAGTCTCGTGCGGCCGGGGCCGTAGATGCCGCTCGCTCGTAAGACGACGTTCCGCGCAGCCGCCGCCCGCAGGAGCCCTTCTCCTTCGAGGACGAGGTCTGCGCACGTGTCGTCCGCAAGCGCCTCTGTCTCATCATCGATGAGCTCTCCAGAGCGCGACCCATAGACGCGTGTCGTCGAGATCAGAAAGAAACGCGCATCGGAAAATTCCGTGAGCGCATGGCGAAGGCCTGTCACGTAGGACTGCTCGTAGGCTTCCTCCAGACTAGCTCCGGGAGCGATAGCATAGACGATATCGTCAACGTCTCCGATCTCCCGGCGGAGAGCGGAGACGCTCTTGGGGTCGGTCACGTCGGCGGTCAGCGAGTGTACCCGCTCAAGGTTGGAAGAGACGTGGCGCGATGCGGCGAAACAGGGTTCACCTGCGCCCGCCGCGATCCTCAGGATCTCTTGGCCGACGTAACCTGCGCCGAGAACTAAGAGCTTCGCCACGGTCAGCGAGACTTCGGTCCACTGCCGGGCGGAGAAGTTGGTTTCTGAGTTTCGGGAGGTGTCATCGCGTGGGCGACGCGGTCGAAGCTCCGGGCGACGACGCCATCGATCTTCTGGTAGTAGTTGCGAAGAGCAAGCACCGCGCCTTGCTCATCGCCGCTCACGAGGGCCTTGTGGAACTTCGTCAGGTGATCGGCAAATTGAGGATCGAGCACCCAGAGTGTCGGGTAGCGCTCGAGAACCTCGCGGTAGGAGTCGAGGAACGGGTTGGCCACCCAGCGGATGGCCACGGAGTGGGCAGCGTCAATGATCGCCTCGAGCCACCTCTGGAAGCCTTTGGCGATGATGTTGGTGTCTCCGATCGAGGCCGCGGAGACGAGCAGGTCGGTGATGTCGCGAATGCGTTCGATGTCGGTTCGATCTGCCCGTGCGACGGCCAAGCGGGCCGCGAACTCCAGTACGATGAGCCGGGCAGGGAGCAGGTCGCGCACGATGTTTGCGAGCTCGGTGAAGTCTCGTGAGCTTTCAAGGAGCGGAGACAATAGCTCCATCGTCCCGGTTCGGCGGAAGTCGCTCACGGTGACGCCTTGGCCGTGCCTGACGGTGACCAAACGCATCTGCTCGAGCCGCCTGACGGCCTCTCTGAGGGTGTTTCGATTCGTCTTGTATTGGGCCGCGAGCTCTCGCTCGCCGGGGAGACGAGAGCCCGGAGCCAAGGCACCTGAGAGAATTTGGCGCGTCAGATCTCGATAGATGCTGGCGGCGATGTTGGGGCTGGCGCCTTTGGGGGGCTTCGACTCGGCTTGTGTCATTAGAATTGGAAGTTCGCGCCTACCGAGAAACTCGGGTAGCCGACTCGAACAAGTACGCCGACCTTGCCGAACTGGAAGCGACCTCCACCCTGAATATACGGATCGAGGACGTGGAGGTTGATGCCATGGCTGGCAAAGTTCCCCACCACACCCACTTCACCGAGAACGCTGACGATGTCAGTGAAGTAGAAGTTCCACTGCGCGGCGACCGGGATCGCGGCGGCGAAGCCTCCCGGCGGGAAATAAAAGTCCAGACCGAAGGTGATCGCCATGTTGTTGTTGATCGAGCTGATCGGACCGTTGTGCATGAACGGGATCGAGGCTCGAATGCCCGGACCAACGTGGGCTCGTCCCGCGCCGGCGCCCCAGTGAATGTTCAGGTGGGGCTCTAGCTCCCAGGTGTAGCGATTGTGGGCGCCAGGACGGCGGATCAGGTTCTCGGCTTGCGCGCTCTGCGGCGCCCACACAAGCGCTGCGCAAAGAATCGCGAGCGCGGAGGCGAGGCGGAGAAGCTTTGACGAGTGAGTGAAGGAGTAGGCGCGGGTCGTCATGTTCTTGTCGTGAGGATATCCTCGATTTCTGAGAAAAAGGAACCCGGGGAAGCCTCGGGATTCCCGAAAAATTAGGGGGATCCGACTTTGTTCAGAACGTAAGATGCAATTTGCGGAGCGAGGAGTTGATAGTGGTGCCTTTGTTCAGCCAAAAGCTCCGCTGCGAGGGTAGCTTCGCGGCTGAGCGGGGCTAGCCGAATTCGGCTGCGGAGGGCTCCGATGAGTCGTTCCGACAGGCGCCGGGGGCTGACTTCGTGTGGCGTCCATGCGAGGTCGTGGAGACGACCGCAGAGCGCCGCCGCCGAGGCCGCCGCGGTACTCGAGCGCCAAATGCCCATATCCTGAGCGCCGAGGGCGAGAGCGTCGAGGTAGCCTTTGTGCGGAACGAAGGCCGCGTCGATCATAAACTCGACGCCGATATGCGCCATCGCGCGAGCGGGACCCTTGCGGACGCCGAGCTCAAGAAGACGCTCTCGGATGGACCGTTGCCCCTCGAGGAAGGCGGGCGCCTCATGGAAGACCGCGTCCGTTCGGTGATGAAATCGAACCCCAGCCGAAACCCTCGGTTCCACTTCATCGATGGAGAAGCCGGCCATCGAAGCGAGATCCGGCAGCATGGCTCCGAGAGCGAACGCTGGATCTTCGGATAAATGGAAGGCGAGGACGGCGTGTCCGAGGTAGTTCACGGCTTTGCGGGGGCGAAATTTTGCGCGATAAACGAGATCCGTATGATCGAAAGAGCGCCAGCGGGGCGCCGCCTGGCCCGAGTCTTGTCTAGCACGCCGCTCTCGCCCCGCGCGACTCTGGTCCGGTTCCAGGTCGATGGGGCCTATAGCTACGCCGCAGGCCAGTTCGTCCAAGTGCAATTTGGAGCGGGCCCGGAAGCTTATTACTCCTTTGCGTCAGCGCCCGACCGCTCGCGGCCCGCCGAATTTGAGCTTTGTGTCGCGACTTTTGAGCGCCCGGAGCTCACGCGGGCGCTCGAAGCGGCGGAAAATGTCACGATCAGCGAGCCGCTCGGGGGCGTCCCTTTCTCGATCGACGACTCGCCGCTTTGGCTTTTTGGTATTGGCACTGGAGTAGCGCCGCTCCGCGCCATCATCCAGGCTCGCTCGAACCGCCTTCAGGGGGTGAGCCTGATCGTCGGGCACAAGGACAGCCAAAACTCTCTCTTCCACGGAGAGTTCGAGGAGCTGCTCAAACAAGGACTCGACTACCGCCCCTTCGTGTCCCAAGAGCTCGGACAGTGGCAGTTTGGGCGCGGTCGAATCCAAGAAGAGGCCCGCAGGCTGCTCTCCGAAGCGGCGCCATCGCTCGCTCAAGCGCGCGCGGTCGTCGTCGGGAATCAAGCGATGGTGGGGTCGATTGCGGCTCTATTGACGAGCGCGGGGTTAACGAGCTCACAGATTCATCAGGAGGGCTATTGACTCATGGTGGCGCCTGGGGAAAAGGTGCGTGTCGATCAATGGCTGACTGCAGCGCGCATTTTCAAGTCGCGCACAAGCGCTCAAGAGGCCTGTGAGCGCGGCCATGTGCTCATCGAGGGGCAGCCGGTCCGCTCGAGTCGAGCTGTCATGGTGGGCGACAAGATTGAGGCTCTCGCGCCCCGGGGCCGAACGATCGTGAGAGTCCTCGAGCTCGCGAACAAACGTGCTTCGCCTGCTCTGGCGCGCACATACTATGAAGATATGTCCCCGCCGCCGCCTCCGAAGGATCCGATCGTCGCTGCGCGGGAGCGAGGGGCCGGGCGTCCCACGAAGCAGGACCGTCGAAAGATCGAGCGCTTCCGCGGCGGCTTCTAACGAGCGCCCGGGCGCGCTTTCGCCTGACGTTACTCGACGGGCGCGGCGGGCGCCTCTGCCGCCTCTTCCGTAGGCGCCTGGCTGTCCGGCGCCGGTTGGGCAGCTGCGGGCTCAACTGCTGCTTCTTGTTCCGGGGGAGGCCCCCCGTCTTGCGGCTGGACGACGCGGAGTACCTCGCCGCTCCGCGTCGCGTTTGCGATGGGCGGGGGAGGTTCGGGCGCCGGCTCGGGCGCTGAGACGGGTGGCGGGGGAGGTGGGGGCGGCGGTATTCTCGCTCGCGCACGGGGGAGAAGCCCCGGCGAGGAGTGTCCTTGTTCGAGGAGCGTCGAGCGCGATTGGCTCGCTCGGGCTTCTTGGCCGGCGCCGCGTCGGTCGCATCTATTGTTTCGCTCTCTTCCGTTCGCTCCGGCGGCTCGGCGACGCTGAGCTCTCTTGTCGCTGACGAACTCCGCTCGCTCCGCGTCCTCACCTTCCGAACCGTTTCTTGACTCACCTGCTCGATGTTCGAGCCGATGCGTTCAGGAATCGCCCACGCTGCGAGCAACATCACGAGGAGCGGGACAAAGACGATGGCGCTGGGCGCGATCCACCAGGGTTTCCGCTCGAGGTCCGGCAAGAAGCGCGCGGTCCCTGGTCGAAAGGAGACGGACGTGCCCCCGGTTTCGGGGATCACCGACTCCACCACCCCGTCCGTGGAGTCCTCAGGATTTTCAGGCCTGTTCGTCTCGAGCATGGCGCATCCCGTGCGGAGCGGCGCTACCCTCCGTCCACGCTCCCATCATCCTCCGGAGGAGTCGTGTCGTCGAGGGTTTGTAGGTCTGGCAGCGAAACTTGCTGAGTTCCGCTGGTCTTGCCTCGGGGGACCCGGAGCGCCGAGAGCGGAAACGGCTCGTCGTGCTCGAAACTCGCGATAATTTCCCGCAGATCGCTGAGTGTCTGGGCTGTCATGAACTTGGCCCGGGCTGGAGCACTGCCGCGGAACCCTTTGGTGTACCAGGTCGCGTGTCGCCGGAACGCTGAGATCCCGCGCTCTTCGCCAATCCAGGCGCAGAGGCGCGTCGCATGGTCCAGCATGATCTCGAGCACCTCAAAGAGCCTGGGGGGCTCGGCGGGCATGCGCCCGGAGAGCATGTCCGATAGGTCGCGAAATAACCAAGGGCGTCCGAGACAGCCGCGCCCGACGATCACACCATCGCAGCCGGTCGTGCGCATCATCCGGAGCGCATCAGCGGCCTCCCAAATGTCGCCGTTGCCGAGGACCGGAATCTTCAGGAGGGACTTCAGTTCGGCGATCGCTTCCCAGCGAGCCTCTCCGTCATAAAGCTGAGCGGCTGTGCGCGCGTGGAGGCCGACGGCCGCACAGCCCTCCTCCTGACCGATGCGTCCGGCGTCGCGGAAGGTGATGAGCTCATCGTTGACTCCGATTCTGAACTTGATCGTTACAGGAACCTTCGCGGGTTCTGCCGCTTTTACGGCGGCGCCCACGATGGAGGCGAGCAATTTTGTTTTCAGAGGCAAGGCAGCGCCGCCCCCTTTTCGCGTCACCTTCCGGACCGGACATCCAAAGTTCATGTCGATATGATCGACCCGCCCTTCGCCGACGAGGCGCTCGACGGCGCGGCCCACAAACACCGGGTCGACGCCGTAGAGCTGCAGGCTGCGGGGCGACTCTTCGTCGCCGAAATCCGCCAGATGGAGCGTCTTTTGGTTCCCCTCCGCGAGAGGGCGAGCCGTGATCATCTCACTCACATAGAGCCCAGCTCCGTACTTCCGACACACCGATCGGAACGGATAGTTGGTCACGCCCGCCATGGGCGCGAGCACCACGGGAGGCCAAACGGTGAGCGGACCGAGAGTCAGCGGATTGAACTCACCGGGGCGGGCAGGAGGAACGTCTGCGTTCTTAGAGCTGACATATTGGATCGCGGGGGAGCTAGACATGTTCTTCAGTCGTTCTTCGAGCCCGTCGTGCGCGGGAGGAGCATCCGTACGGCAGCGCGTTTCGCGAGGGAGGGGAGCCCGATGAGCGCGCGCGTGATTTCTTTGCCGAGGAGGAGGGGAGAAAAATTGTCGATTTTGACCTGGACTCGCTCGCCGGTCGGGACATCTTCGATGGCCCCGCGGGCGACCGTTCGGCTCCCGTCCGAGCGGACTTCGACGACCATCCGGAGCACTACGGGCGGCAGCGCCCCGTCCGCTTCGAGCTCCGCGTCGCTCTCGGTCTTCTCTAGGTCTTTTGACATCCGTTCTCCGCTTCTGGCCGGCGGACGGTTCGTTATCACGAAACGATCAGTCGGGCGATCCGGGCTCAGCCGCTCGAAGACGGGCTTTTTTGCCTTTCCAGGGAGAGAAGAGATCTCGTGTCTCTGGATGAATGGCAGCGTCACAAGGCGGGGCACGGAAGGGGCCGGCCCAGCGCGGGGGCGTGTCCTGCGCCGTTTCGCCGATTCGCTCGTCTTGATCGATGAAATAGGTCACGGTGAAGCGCCCTTCTTCATGGGCTGGCCATGCGTAGGCGAGGAAGCTGCGCTCAGCTTTCTCGTCGTCGATCTCTCCGGAAGGCTGCGCCGAGTAGCTCCCGTCCTTTTGAGGCAAGCAGACGTAGTAAAGGAACTCTCCTTCCTCGAAGGCGGGCCCATGCTCCGTGATCACCCGCGGAGCAAAACGCGGAGCAAGGGGCGGAAGCTCAAGCGGCTTTTCAGAGCCCCGCACCGGTACGTCGCCGGAGAGCTCCGCGAGCAACCCTGCGCTCCCGAGCTTATCGCCATCAGGATCGATCGGAGCGAGCCTGCGAAATGCGTCCTCGGCAAACAAGATCTCTCGCAGCCGCGACACAGCACGACCGCTCTCATCGCGGACGCGCGCGTCGGAGATCCCCGGCATGGCCTCGCGCACTACGAACCGCCCCAGCGATATGACGTTGAGCGCGAGCGCAGCGAGCAGAGCGATGAGCTCGAAACGACGTGTTCCTTCCTTCTCAGAGGTCTTCGGTGGCAGCGCCGCGAGGGCGATGCAGTTGAGGAGGAGGGCGAAGATCGCGCCGCGCGGGTCGACCGCGCTGAGCGCTGCTACGAGCAAAGCAAGGGCGGTGAGCCAGCGGGATCGGTTCATGCCCCCAGCTTTCCTTTCACTTCAAAAGCGATGCCCTGACCGAGTCGCGCTCGCTTCTGTCCCCGCGCGAGCTCCCGGGAAAAGAAACGGCGGAACTCTTCAGGGTCGACTTGCATGGTGTGCCGCGCGGAGGGGACGTATCGTGCTCGCATCGCCTGTTCGCTCTTTTGGATCATTTCCTCCATTTCGGAAGCCTCTGGGAGGTTGTAGTCGCCACTTAAGTGCGCGGCGATCCAGCGCGCCTGAAGCTCTGCCGTGCGCGTAATGGCGCCGATGGTTTGCGCGAGTCCGACGAAGAAGACACGCCGATGCTGCGGATGAAAAACGCGGCCAAAAAGCGGAAGAGTGTTGTCCGGCGCTGAGATGTGCTCGAAGGAGAAGAAGGGGAAGGACACGCGATACCCTGTGGCCAAAATCAAGACGTCGAACTCGGAAGGATCCCCCGGGCCGCCTCCTTCGAACCAAATCTTGTTCCCTTCGATGCGGCGGATCGCTCCGCGCACCTGCACCTCACCTCTTTGAACCAACTGCGGCAGCGTATCCGAGAGAGTCGGGTGCGCTTGCCCCACGTCGTAAGTGGGCTCGGGCAAACCAAAGTCGCTCATCTTGCCGATGAAAAGACGGACGCCGATGGTCGCGATTTTGCGTCGCCAGCTCCCAGGCAAAAAGCGCGGAATGATCGTCCCCTGATCGATCGGCTTTCCGAAGAGGTACTTCGGAAGAATGAAGGTCGGCGTGCGCATGGCGATCGTGACCTTTGCGCCGGCGAGTGTGGCCTCCGAAGCGATGTCGACCGCGCTGTTCCCCGCGCCGATGACGCATACCCTGCGCCCAGAGAGCTCTACGGGCGTTTTCGGGTCGAGATATTCGTGGCTGTGGAAGACTGCTCCTTTGAATTGATCGAGACCGGGCAGCGCCGGGCGGGAGGGTTCGAAATGGTGTCCGTTGGCGACGACGAGAGCATCAAAGAAGAGCGTCTCTTCGGCGCCGCTCTCGCGACTCCGGACGGTGAGGCGATACCCCTCATTGTCTCCGATCGGCTCGGCGCTTTTGACCTCGGTCCGGAAGCGAATGGATCGAAGCAGATCGAAGTGCTCCGCGTAGGCAGCGAAGTACTTCGCCATCTCGTCATGGCCCGGATAGTCACCGGCGCCCGGAGGGAGCGGAAAATCTGAAAACTCGGTCATGGTCCGGGAGGTGTTGATGCGCAGCGAGCGATACGCGCCGCCTCGGCCGTTGTCGTTCCCAAAGACCCAAAGACCGCCGACCCGACTGCCCATCTCGAACACAACGGGCTCAAGGCCGCGCTGTCGGAGTTCCTTCGCCGTGACCAAACCGGAGCAGCCTGCACCGATGACGGCAACGGTGGGGCGTCTCGATGGGCTCACGCCTGCGTGCTTTCGGGCCCAGACCTCGTCCAGGCTGTTCGCGGGGGAGGGGCGCATCTGTTCGGCTTGGTCTGCTCGACTCATCTTCGCGCTTTTTCGCTCTATCGGGCCTCGAGCGAACTTGGCTTTCGGGGTGCGACAGCTATAGCCGGCCCCGCCGCGGCGCCCAATGGCTCGCCAAAAAACCGCACAAAAAGCGGTAGGGCACGGGTAGCTTTTGGACCTGTTCGGACCGCTTTGATACGCTGATCCTTCGTCGAGGCCGATCGCGTGACAGACTACGGGGAAAAAGGAGGGGAAGACTTCCTGGGCGAAGCCCAAGAGATTGTCGAGTCGTTCTCTCGCTCCCTGCTCGGCATTGACTCTGCTTTCAAGAAGGGGCGGACCGATCCGGAGCTCGTCAACGAAGCGTTTCGCGCGATCCACACGCTCAAGGGCCTGGCTGGGATTTTCTCCGCCGTTGAACTCGGGCAGCTCGCGCACAAGCTCGAGGATCTGCTGGGCGAGGTGAGGCTGGGCCGGACCGTGCTCGGGCCCGAATTGCTCGACGTCCTGTTCGCGGCCATCGACGTCATGCAAGGATTCATCGGGGCGAGTAAGAGCGGCGATACGCCCCGCGACGAAGCCGCTTTGGCGGCCATCTCGGCGGCAATCGACGGGGTCATCCGCGGCGGCGCGAAGACAAGCAACGAAGACTACGGTGTTGATCCGGCGATCTGGTCGGTGCTCACGGAGTACGAGGAGCATCGTCTCCGGACGAATCTCGCAGCGGGTCTCTCGCTCTATCGAGTGCGCAGTCAGTTCGATCTGATGACCATCGATCAAGAGATCGAAGCGCTCAAGGATCGAGCTCGTCAGCTCGGAGAGGTGATCACCTATCTCCCGACGGGCGAGGTCACCGATCGCGATGTACTCGAACTCGACCTGATCCTGGCGACGGGGGTCCCCGAGGCGGAGGTCCAAGCAGCGCTTTCGAACCCCGCGCGCCAGATCATGAAGATCCCCACTGTTTCACGTGGGGCGATGCAGCCGGCTGCTCCGGTGACCGGGACACCGCTCTCCGCGGCCCTTGCGCCGGAATCCGTGGGAACCCGTCCAGTCGCTTCGGACTTGCATTTCGAGCGACCAGGGACGCGCGTCGAGATGAAAGCTTCGGTGCGGGCGGTTCGCGTCGACATCCGCAAGCTGGACTATCTCATGAACGGCCTCGGTGAGATGGCGATCTTGAAGAGCTCGCTCGAGGCGCTGGCCGTTCGGATTCGGGCGAACATCGATAGCAAGGCCCGCCGCGACTTGGCCCGGCTGCTTCACGCTTTCGATCGTCGGCTCGGCGATATGCAGGAGGGCATCCTCGAGATGCGTATGGTGCCGCTGAGCCAGGTCTTTGACCGGTTGGCGCGCGGCGTGCGGCAGACGAGCCGTGAACTGAGCCGCGATGTGCGTCTCGTCGTGACGGGAGCCGAGACGGAGATCGACAAGCTCCTCGTCGAAGAACTCGGCGATCCGCTCTTGCACATGCTGCGGAACGCCATCGATCACGGCATCGAAGCGCTTGACGAGCGAGCCCGGGTTCAGAAACCTCAGGACCGGGACCATCGCGCTGAACGCCTATCAGAAGGGTAATCACGTCGTCATCGAGGTCGAGGACGACGGACGAGGAATCGACACCGCACGGCTCGTGCAAAAGGCGGTTGAGCTCGGCAGTCTCTCCACTTCCGAAGCGGATCAGCTCAGCCACGGAGAAGCCCTCGCGCTCATGTTCCTGCCGGGGCTGAGTACGAAGAGTGGCATCACCGAGCTCTCCGGGCGCGGCGTCGGCATGGACGTCGTCAAGACGAACATCTCTCGTATCGGTGGCGTGATCGATGTCCACAGTGAGCTTGGTATCGGGACCAAGATCACCATCACGCTCCCGGTGACGCTCGCGATTGTGCGCGCGCTCTTGGTCCGTGTGGGGAGCCAGGTCTTTGCGGTCCCCTTTGCGTCCGTAGCCGAGGTGCTCATCTTGGAGACGCGTCCTCGCATCGTCGAAGGAAAAGAGGTGCTCTCGCTCCGCGGGACGACGCTCGCCCTGTGTCGTTTGAGTCAGCTGCTTCGGATCGAGGGGAACCCCTCATCAGGGAAGAAGTTCGTCGTCGTCGCCCAGGTCGGAGAGCGGCGGCTTGGGCTCGTTGTCGATGAAATTTTTGGACAGAAAGACGTCGTCATCAAAGCCCTCGGGCGTTCACTCGCGAAAGTCAAAGGTTTCTCAGGAGCGACCGAGTTTGACGATCAGCGTGTAGGCCTCGTACTCGACGTGGCCGCCATCGTGGAAGAGGTTTGGAGTTCGACGGAAAGTAGGACCAAGGCTCTCAGTTATGGCTAAGCTTGCTCTACAGACCATCGAGGAAGAGTCTCGACGCGACGAAGGGAATGAGTTTCTCTCGTTCTCGCTCGCGGGGGAGTCCTACGCGGTTCCTCTCGCATCGGTGCTCGAGATTGTCGTTCCGCCGCCGCTCACGGAAGTCCCCCGGGCGCCGAAGGCGATCTTGGGCGTGGCGAGCGTTCGGGGACGCCTACTGACTGTCGTTGATTTGCGGGTGGTCCTCGGCGTCGAAGGGGAGAGCCCTCCGAACAAAGGGCGCCTCTTGCTCGGCCGCGGACCGGAGGACGAGCTGATGGCGGCTCGCGTCGACGAGGTCGACCAGGTGCTGCGCCTCCCTGACGATCAGGTGGAGCAGGTGGCGCTTGGCCTCGGGGCCGACTCGACGGAAGTTGTTCGAGGCATCGGGCGACCGGGCCACTCCTCCAGCATCGTGCTCCTTGACCTGGGCGCGGCGCTCAGCCGGGGGACCCGATGAGGACCGAGCGACGTTTCCGGGAGCGGACGCGGCTTGCGCCGACCGGCAATGAGCGAACCTTTGTCCTGTGCTCGGTCGGTCAGAGCCAGTTTGCGATTCCCGTCGAGTTCGTGCGCCAAATCGTCGCGCCCCAGAAACTCACTGCTGTTCCCGAGCACTCGGAGCTCGTGCTCGGTGCGATCGAGTACCGAGGGAGCGTCGTGCCCATCGTCGACGTCGCGCGTGGACTGGGGCTCGGGCCGGTGCCGCCGACGGGGAAGGAGAAGTGGATCCTCTTGAGCCATGAAGGTCGGACATTCGGGGTCTTGGTCTCCCAGGTGCACGACGTGATCCGCGTCGCCGAAAGCCTATTCCGACAATCCCTCCGGGATCAAAATGCGGGAGTTTTGACCTCGGATGAGGTGTTCACCCACAGGGACACGATCGTCTTCATCGTTTCCGTGCCCAGGATCGCGCAGCTTTCATTTCCTTCTCCCCCGGCGCTCGTTTCGAAGTAGGCTATCCCCTGTGGAACGGTCGCTACCGGCAACACTCGACGCACGAGAGCTCGAAGAGCTCCAGAGTATCGTGCGGGCCCTGGCCGGGCTCTCCCTCGAGAATGCGGCTCGCGTTACGATCACGAGAAAGGCGGTTGAGCGCGCCCAGGCGATCGGCAGTCGGAGCTTCGATCATTACCTCAGCGTGCTGCGCAGCAGCTTCGACGAGCAGGACAGGCTCCTCGAAGCCCTCACCACCAAAGAGACCTACTTCTTTCGTCAGCGGTATCAGTTCGACGCATTCGAAGAGGAGGTGATCCCCGAGCTCGCGGCTGCTTCACGGGGGTCGGGTCGACTCACAGTTTGGAGCGCTGGCTGTTCGACGGGAGAGGAGGCCTATTCGATCGCCTATCTGCTCGCGAAGAACCCCCTCTTGGTCAACTTCAAGGTCCACGTGGTGGGCACCGACTTGTGCGAGTCGAACGTGGAGCATGCGCGCAGGGCTATCTACCGGGCCTCCTCCTTTCGGGCGACTTCGCCCCTTGAGATGCCTGAACTCTTCGAGCCGGAGGGGGACGGGTTTCGCGTCAGCGCGCCGGTCCGGCGCCTCTGCTCGTTTCGACGCGTGAATTTGATGCGGCCGGACGAGGTCCGAGAGGTGGGGCGAGTGGACGCGATCTTCTGTCGAAACGTCTTCATCTACATGGATGAAGAGACGCGCGCTCGGGTCACGCCTCTCTTCTACGAGCGGCTCGTGCCGGGAGGCTATCTTTTCTTGGGCCACACCGAGTCTCTGCTGAACTCAGACTCCCCCTTCGAGCCGGTCCACCTTCAGAAGGATCTTGTCTATCGGCGAGCTCCGGCCGCGCAGCTGGCAGCTAGGCGGAACGCATCATGAATGAGCCTGAGCTGAAGGTCCTGGTGGTCGATGATTCGGCCATGAATCGTCGCAGCCTGAGCGACATGCTCGGCAAGATCGACGGGGTGCGCGTGGTGGCGCGGGCCGCGAACGGGGAAGAAGCCCTGCGCCTCGTGCACTCGGCTGAGCCCGACCTCATTACCTTGGACCTTGAGATGCCGAGGATGGACGGTTTTACCTTCCTGCGCATCTTGATGGCGAAGGCGCCGCGGCCCGTGCTCGTGATTTCGAGCTACGCGCAGAAAGAGAATGTCTTCAAGGCGCTTGAACTGGGCGCGGCGGACTTCATTGCGAAGCCCGATGTGCTCGCGCCGACCGACGAGCACATTAAGAATGAGTTGACCCAAAAGGTCCTTGCGCTCCGGGCGGTGCGACGCGTCAAGCCGGCTTTCGCCGGGAGCGCTCCTCCGGCATTACCCAAGGTTCCGAGCCCGCCCCACAGCGTCCCAAGAGCAGCCGTCGTGATCGCGGCTTCGACGGGAGGGCCGAGCGCACTCATGGAAATCATGAGCGGGCTTCCGGCTGACTTGCGCGCGGTGGTGCTCGTAGCGCAGCACATGCCGGACAAATTCACTCGCACCTTTTCCGAACGTCTCGACCGGGGCAGCCGCCTGCGCGTTCGGGAGGCTGAGGAGGGAGATAAACTCGCGGCGGGTGATGTCTTGGTCTGTCCCGGGATGAAGAGCATGGAGCTCCGAGGCACCATGATGGATCCCACCATCGCGATTGTGCCGAGGACTGATGAAGATCGATTCGTCCCGAGCGGAGATCGCCTGTTTCGCAGCGCTGCCACGATCTTCCGCAGGCGCGTGATCGCCGTGGTGCTGACGGGCATGGCCGATGACGGCACCGAGGGCTGTAAAGCTGTGAAGGCCGAAGGTGGGCGTGTGCTCGTTGAGAGCGAAGAGACCTCCGTGGTGTTCGGGATGCCGCGTTCGGTGATTGAGGCGAAACTTGCGGATCGAATTTTGCCTCTTCACCAGATCGCGAGCGCCATCGCAGAGGAAGTCCGAGCGTTGGATCGGTGACTTGACGGGCCTAGGTCCTCTTTCATGGAATAATCCGGCGAGGGCTCCGGTTTGCCCCGCTGAGAGTCGTATGAAGACGCTGCTGAACGCCCGCTCGCTCCCGATTTTTCTTTTAGTTACAATAGCTTCCGTCTCGGGCTGTAACAGCGCGCAAGGGGCGCGAGTTGCCCCGGAGACAAGCCCTCTCGAGGCCGCGGCCGTAGGACCCGCGACGGGCGGGGACATCGCCGACGTGATCGAGAAGGTGCTGCCTTCGATCGTCAGCGTGCAGTCGACCAGGACAGCGCGGATGGAGAGTCCGATGGGGTTCTTCTTTGGTATTCCGCCGACCGAGCGGAAGCAAGAAGGCCTGGGGTCGGGGGTCGTGATCTCGAGTGACGGCTTGATCGTGACCAACAATCACGTGGTCGATGGAGCCGATGAGCTGATCGTGAAGACGAACGACGATCGCGAGTATGAGGCGCGGCTCTTGGGTGCTGATGCGAAGAGCGATCTTGCGCTATTGAAGGTCCAAGGCGAAGGGATCAAGCTGGTTCCCGCTCGCTTTGGTGACTCCTCGAAATTGCGCCTCGGTGAGACTGTACTCGCCGTGGGCAATCCCTTTGGCGTGGGTCAGACGGTGACGATGGGCATCGTTTCGGCGAAGGGTCGAGCCGACATGGGCATCGTCGACTACGAAGACTTTATCCAGACCGACGCCGCCATTAACCCCGGAAATTCGGGTGGTGCACTGATCAACACGCGCGGTGAGCTCGTCGGGATCAATACCGCGATCCTCTCACGGAGCGGTGGATACATGGGCATCGGTTTTGCGATTCCGAGCAACATGGCGCAGCCGATCCTGAGCGCGCTCAAGGAGAACGGGCGCGTCACCCGCGGCTATTTGGGCGCTTCGCTTCAAGAGCTCAACCGCGACCTGAAAGAGGCTCTCGGTCTGCGCGAGTCGGGCGGCGTGCTGATCGCGGATGTCGTGCCGGATGGTCCTGGCAGTAAGGCGGGACTCAAGAGCGGCGATATCGTGACGCACGTGGCGGGCCAGCCCGTGGACTCGGTGGGCCGGCTGCGGAACGCTGTGGCAAGCGCTGGCGCGGGCAAGAGCGTTGAGCTCTCCGTGATCCGCGACAAGAAGAAGATCCGGCTCACCGCCGTGCTCGGAACCCTGCCGAGCGACGGGGCGCAGATCCCTGAGCCGAAGGCGCAGGAGAAGGAAAAGGCAGGAGACGTAGAGGGTCTCGTCCTGGGAGATCTGACGCCTGAGGTGCGGCAGCAGCTCGGGGTGAACAAGGACGTCCGTGGTGCGGTGGTGGTTCGAGTGAAGCCCGGTTCGAAGGTCGCCCAGGCGCAGGTGCGGCGGGGTGATATCCTGCTCGAGGTGAACCGGAAGCCGGTCGAGAGCGCTGAGCAGGCGGCCCAAGCTTACAAGGCGGCGAGCTCTCCGCGGCTCTTGCTCCTCATGCGAGGAGGGCAGAAGCGTTACGTTGTGGTCAAGTGACGCGGCGGCGCGCTCGGTCCTGAGCGCCCCTTCGGGGGCGCTCGCCCGGGAATTTGACGCCGCGGCCCCTGGGCCGATAGGACAGACTCGGGTGTCCTATCGTCTCCGGTCCTTCTCGCCAATGCGCCGCGCCACCTCGGCCGCGTTCATTGGCCTGTTTTTCTTCGGATTTTCGGCCATCGCCGCCGAAGAAAAGGTCCCCACCGAGGCGGACCTCTTGGCCCTCGAAATGGGCCCGGAGTCGATTCCGGCGGCCAGCCATGCCCAAGGAAAGAAGCCGAAGACGCCCGCGGCGACGCTTCCGAGCGGTGCGCCCCGCGCCCCCGAGAACCAGCGCGCCCGCAATTCGATCCGGGAGGCGCCTCTCCCCGAGGAAGAGCTGACGCTCAGGGCCCTTCGGCGCGCCGAGCAAGCCCTCTTTCCCGAACGGCTCCCTGGCATCTCGGCTGGGTTCTCCTGGGACATTCCGGCTCCGAACGAAGGAAAGGAGACCATATTCGGGCTGCCCGGCCTCTTCACTCCCTTAGGGACGCCCGAGCCTGGTCTCGATCAAGCGGAGATCGATTGGCTGCGCAGCTTGACGCTGCCGGACCTTCCGGTGCGCTTCGACAGCCGGGTCGTCACTTACCTCAAGTTCTATCGGGACAGTCCGCGGGGGCGCGCCATCGCGGCTATCTGGGCGCGGCGGAGCGGACGCTTCGTGCCAGCGATCCAAGCTGAGCTGCGTCGCGCTTCGCTTCCGAGCGACCTGGTTTGGCTCTCGCTCATCGAGAGCGGCCACGACCCGCTCGTGAAATCGCCCGCTGGCGCGGTGGGGCTGTGGCAGTTTTTGCCGGAGTCGGGGCGCCTTTATGGGCTGACTGTGGACGCATGGGTCGACGAGCGGCGCGATCCGATCGCGAGCACTCGTGCGGCGATCCGGTTCCTCTCGGACCTCTATCAGCGGTTCGGGAACTGGGAGCTGTGCATGGCCGCGTACAACATGGGCTATGCGGGGCTCTCGCGCTCGCTCACCAAGTACAACACAAATAGCTACTGGGTCTTGTCGCGCCTAGAGAGCGGCATTCCTTGGGAAACGGCCCTTTACGTTCCGAAGATTTTCGCGCTCGCGATCGTCATGAACAATCGCTCGGCCTTCGGCCTCGATCGGGTCACCCCGGACCTGCCGATCGCCTTCGATACGATCAGCGTCGAACCCGGTACGCCGCTCTCGGAGATCGCTCAGCTCGCCTCGATCTCCCTCGATGAGCTGCGCGCCCTGAATCCTATGCTGATCCGTGATCGGATCGCACCTTCCTCGAAAGGTCAAGTGCGGGTTCCGCGAGGAAAGGGGAGCGCTATCCTTGCGCGGCTGCCGAAGACGCGAAACTACCGAACAGTTGTCTTGCGGTACGGCGAGAACATCGCTTCTCTCGCGGCGGAATATGAGGTCAAGGAGAGCGACGTCCTCAGCTTGAACCGCTTCGGTGCTGGTGAGCGCATCGAGCCCGGCACTGTCATCCTCCTGCCGGAGCGGGCCAGAAAACAGCGGGCAGAGAGCTTGCCGCCGACCATTGTCGTCCCGAAGAAGCTCCTGCCGGGACCTTCTCAAAAGCTCGTTTATTACGAAGTGCAGGCGGGGGATGTTCTCGAGGAGATCGCGTCTGAGCTTGGGCTCTCTGCGAGCCGGCTTGCCTGGGACAATGCGCTGGACGTGAAAGCGCGGCTCCGCGCGGGTATGATCTTACAGGCGCTGGTCCCGGCGGAGCGCGACCTCTCGGCGATCCGCGTCATCCGTCAGCCCGGGCCCGTGCTGCTCGGAGGTAGTCCCGAATTTCATGAGCACTTCGAGGCTCTCCGCGGCTATCGGCGGATCGAGGTGACCGCCAAAAAGGGCGACACCCTAGCGAGTATCGGTCGGCGCTATGGCGTCACGCCTGGCTCCATGGAGCGCATCAATCACCGCTCTCAGAGCACTCCACTCGCGGTCGGGGAGACCATCATCGTCTACACCCAACTCAAGGACGAGTCCGCGCCGAACTCAGGCGCGGCGGCCATGCTGCCCGAGCTCGCCCCAGTTCGCCCGGAGCTCTTGCCCTAAGTGCGCGATAGGCCGCGCGTGCGCCTTCCCTTCTCTCGGAGACAACGCCCCAGATGTCAGTGACTCAAAAGGAGCAGATCGAACGACCTGCAGCCGCTATCGTGATGGCGGCTGGCTTCGGCACGCGGATGAAGAGCAAGACCCCGAAGGTCCTGCATCAACTCGCCGGGCGTCCTCTCGTCTATTATCCGGTGCAGGCTGCGCTCGCGCTCGGCGTGCCTCGGGTCGTCCTGGTCGTGAATCCGGACACCCACGAGCCGATCGCCGAGGAGCTCGCGCGGCACTTTGACCGCGCGCGTCTTCAGTTTGCGATCCAACAAGTCCCGCGCGGGACGGGGGACGCTGTGTCCGCAGGCCTTCGCGACTTGGACGTCCCGGATGAACAGGCGGTCCTGATCTTGTCGGGGGATACCCCGCTCCTCACTGCCGCCGATCTCGAGCCGCTGCTCGGCGCATCGGAGAGCGCGCCGCTCCGGCTCCTGTCCTTCGTCGTGGACGAACCGCGGGGGTACGGGCGGATCGTGAGGGAAGAAGACGGACGCGTGGCGCGTATTACTGAGGATCGGGACCTCAAGGACGAACGCGAGCGGGCCATTCGCGAAGTGAACGCCGGTGTGTATGCCTGCCGCGCAGGTGAGCTCCGGCGCGCTTTGCCCGCGCTCGTGCCCCATAACGCCCAAGGAGAGTATTACCTGACGGACATCGTGGCCGAGATCGGGGCGCGGGCTCGAGTGGAGGCGCTCGTGAGCGACGCCCGCGCGTTCTTGGGAGTCAACGATCGAGCGGAGCTCGCGGCTTGTGAAGCGCTGCTCCACGACCGCATTCGCAAGAGGCTAGCTCGTGACGGGATCACGATCCGAGGCACCCCTCTCATCGACGATACGGTCGAAGTCGGACCTGATGCGACCATCGAGGATGGGGTCCGGCTCCGAGGCAAGACGCGCATTGGCTCATCGTCGACGGTCGATGTGGGCTCGGTGCTGACGGACGCGGAGGTCGGGGAGGGAGTCTTGATTCGGCCCTATACGATCATCGAGAAGAGTCGCGTCGGAGCCGGAGCCGTTCTGGGGCCCTTTACTCATGTGCGCCCTGGCAGCGAGATCGGCGAAGAGGCGCATCTCGGGAATTTTGTCGAGACGAAGCAGACAAAAGTGGGCGCCCGCGCCAAAGCCAATCATCTTTCCTATCTCGGTGACGCCGACGTGGGCCCGGGAGCGAACATCGGGGCCGGCACGATCGTGTGCAACTACGACGGCTTTTCGAAGAGTCGGACCAAGATTGGGGCGCGCACCTTCGTGGGGAGCGACTGTCAGCTGGTGGCTCCCGTCGAGATCGGGAGCGATGTCTACGTCGCGACGGGCACGACCGTCACAGAAGATGTGCCCGATGGTGCGTTTGTGATTGGGCGCTCGCGCCAGACGACGAAAGAAGGTTACGCCGAGGCCCTCCGCGTCCGACTGAAGGCTCAGAAGGACGCGAAAGCCGCCTCCTCGAAGTGAGCTCAAGCGAGCGCTTTGAGGGCGAGCACGTGGCCGGGACCGATCGCGGACTCGGCCGCGGGACTGCCCCCTTTGAGGAGTGCGTGGGCGAGGCAGAGCCCAAAAGCCGCCGGCGCGACCTGAAGGGGACCCTCCTCGGGCTTTGTGAGCTGGGCGAGTTCGTGGGGAACCTGGGGGGATTGGGCCGCCGCTGCCGGGCGGAGCTCCTCGAGTTCGGCCCAGGCGCCCTCAGGAGGATCGCCCGAGGCGACGATGCGGAACCCGACGCCGCAGGCGGGGAAAGTATCTCCCGAGAGCAAGGTCGTGGGGCCTTCTTCGTCCGCGCACAGTACGAGAGCGCTGCCTCCGTGACATCGCAAAAAGACCATGGCTTCGGCGAGGGCCATCGCGACGGTGCTCCGGCGAGCGCGGTGGCGTAGCCCCGATTGCCCGTAAGCTGTGTGAGGAGGCCAATTGAAGCGTTGTGAACGCTGCTCGAGAAGCGGATGGGGCTCACGGTGCCTTGTTCTTTGAGCTGGGTGAGCAAGGCGAGGGTGGTTTGCAGTTCTCCGAAAGCAGAGCCGAGGATGAGCGCGGGGGTGTCCTTGTCTTCCGCGAGAGCGAGCTGCTGGAAGAGATAGGCGACAGTCCGGATTAAGGGACTCGAACGACCCTGGAGGCGACTCGGCAGGATGGAGGATTCGGACTTGTCGGGAGTGCCGATAGAGAAGCTCGCGTTCGTCAAGTAGAGGCGGCGAGCGGGGAGGTTGGGGGCTTCAGGGTCTGGCTCTCGCCCGAGCAGCACACTCGCGTTCGAGCCGCCGAAAGCGAACGAGTTGGAGAGCACAAAGCGGAGAGGTTTCGGCTCAGGGCTCGTGTCCGGTTGGCAGGCGAGGCTCGTGTCTACGGTCGTGGGGACTCGGTTTGGTGGGGCGTGTTGATCTGTGAGCGCTTGGGTGCAGAGGACCGCTTCGAGGGCGCCGGCGGTGCCGAGCAGGTGAGCTGTGGTGCTCTTCGTTGAAGAGAACGAGGGCACAAAAGGAAACACGCGGGCGATGGCTTTGGTCTCGGCCAGGTCGTTCTGCTTGGTGGCCGTGCCGTGGGCGTTGATGTAGTCGATGTCCGCAGGCGAGAGGCCGCCGATTTCGAGGGCGCGCCGCATCGCGAGCTCCGCGCCGCGTCCTTCTGGTTCCGGCGCTGTCAGGTCGTAGGCGTCGTTGCTTTCGCCCACAGCCCGGAGAAAGACTCGAGAGGGACCGCTATCTTCGCTCCGCTCCAGCAAAAGGAGCGCGGCTCCCTCGCCGAGCACGAGCCCCCTCCGCTCGGCGTCGAAGGGGCGACAGGCGATCGGATCGATCAAGTTCAGCCCTGAGAAGCCGAGGCGAGTGAGCTCGCTTCTCGAGTCGGCTCCGCCCACGATGGCCGCGTCGATGAGCCCGAGGGCGAGCCAACGTTGTCCTACGGCGATGGCCTTTGCGCTCGAGGAGCAGGCCGTCGACACCACGTAGCTCGGCCCTTTGACTCCCAGATCTTGGTTCATCTCTTCGATGAGCGAATAGTGGGAGTGTGACATCTCAAAGGAATAGGTCTCGGGGATTTTCCCGTCGGCATTCTTGTCGAGATAGAAGCGTTCGGTGCGCTCGATGCCGCCTGTGGAGCTTCCGAGGAACACGCCGACGCGGCTCGGCTCATAGCGCCTGAGCCGCTCACAGAGGGTGCTTTGAATGGGCAAGAGCGCCTTCTGGAGGAGCTCGACGGCGCGATTGGATGGCGGCCGGAAAGAGGCGGGACGAAGCGGGGGGGCCGAATCAGGTCCGAAGGAGGCGCCTCCCTCGAAACAAGCGGACCACGCGCTGATGGCGCAGGCGGGCAGGCGGTTCATTCGGCTTGGCAAAGATCGATGATCATTTGGGTGATGGTGGCTTTGGGGTCGCGGCGAGAGCCACCCTTGAGCTCGAGGTCTGCTCGGCCGAGGTAGACGAGCCAGTTTCCCAGCATGCTCGGAGAGAGTCCGCGGAGCTGCGCTTCAAGGTCGCGTGCTTTGAAAGGAGGAGCGCCTGCCGCTTTGGCGGCGTCGGGTGGACTCAGGTTCGCTCGCCTGGCAGCGGAGAACTTGATGAGCTGGCGGGTCGCGAAGCCCAAGATGCCGATGAGAGGAAGACCGCGATCTTGAGGTTCGAAGACGTCCTCCAGGATCTGGAGCGCCTTTTTCAGATCGCGGCGGCCGACGGCGGTCACCAGCTCCCAGACCGACGCTGAGCGGATGCGAACGACGCAGGTGTCCACGTCCTCTTCTTCGATCTTCTTGCGCTCGCCTACGTACAAACAGAGCCGCTCCACCGCATCGGCGATCGGAGCCAGCTCAGGGCCCGAGAGCTCTGCGATCAGGTCCGCGACCTCTCGGTCGATAGCGACGCCCCGGGCCTTGGCTCGATCCACGATGAAGCTCGGGAGCTCGGCGCGACTTGGTGTGTCGCAGCTCACGAGCCAATCGCCCTTCTTGGCAGCGGCAAACAGACGTCGCCGTTTGTCCAGGTTCGGAGCGAGGAGCACGAGGCACGTCTCCGGAGACGGCGCTTCGGCGTAATCGACGAGCTGGTCCAAGGCGGGGACGTTCGACTTCTTCGAGTCGCTCTTGGCCTTGCTCTCTTTCTCCTCCCAGCGTTCGAGGTCACGCACCAGGATGAAACGATGTTTGGCCATCATCGGCATCGTGCGCGCGAGGCCCAGGACCTCTTCGACGCGCGTCGACCCCGCCTGAAACGTGTCATCGTTCATGCCAGCGAAGCCCCCGACCAGGCACGCGGTGCGTGCGGCCTGGACGACCTCCGACGAAAGCAGCGATTCGGTCCCCGCGACGAGCAGGACCTTCGGCAGCTCTCCGCGTCGAATCGCCGCAATTGCTTCCGCTGGGGTCATTCCTGTGGTCTACCAAGGGCAGGCGCCTCGATGAAGGCCCGCCCCTGTCATGCCCGCCGGATCCAAGGAAACGCTCGTCGTCGTCGGGAATTTCGACGGAGTTCACCGCGGTCACCAGGCCGTCCTCGCCTTTGCGGTCGGCCTGGCCGAGTCGAGTGGGCTCGAGCCGGTGCTCTTCACCTTTGAGCCGCATCCGCGCGTCGTGTTGACCGGCGCGGCGCCCGAGATTCTGACGACTCTCGATGAGAAGATCGCCTTGATCGGGCAGGCGTTTCCCTCCGTGGTGGTCCGGGCATTTCCTTTCACGAAGGAGCTGTCTCGCCTTTCCCCGCGCGCATTCGCCGAGCAGATCTTGGTGCAGGAGCTCGAGCCGTTCTCGTGGGAGAGAACTTCAGATTTGGCGCGGGTCGGGCGGGAGACTTCGAGACGCTGCGGGCGCTCGGGGCGGAGCTTGGATTCCATGCCCAGGCGGTTCCACTGTTCGGCGACGAGCAAGGCCCCTTTTCGAGCACGCGGGTCCGCGACGCTCTCAAACGCGCCGACGTGGCCGCCGCGAGCTCATTGCTCGGGCGCACCTTTGGCATTTCGGGTCGAGTCATCCGGGGGGACGGACGCGGGGCGGCGCTCGGAGTGAAGACGGCGAACCTGGGCGAAATCGTTCACTTGCTGCCAGCCGACGGTGTCTACGCGGTTTGGGTTGTGCTTCCGAGCGGGGAGCGGGCCCAAGGGGTCCTGAACCTAGGGCCCCGGCCGACCTTCGACCGGCCTCGCTCCGTCGAAGTCCACCTTCTCGATTTTGAGGGCGATCTCTACGATCAAGTGGTTCGGGTCGAGTTTGTCGCGTACCTGCGCGGTCAGCTGAAGTTTTCATCGAAAGACGAGCTGGTTGCCCAGATCCAGCGTGACATCGCGGCGGCGCGGGCCCGGCTGCAGTCGCCTTGACCTGGGGCGAGGAAAAGGCGTGAATCCCCGCCGACACCAATGGTTGGGCCCGACGTTCTCCTCTCCATGTCCCGTGCGGAGCTCGTGGCTCGCGCCGCAAGCCTTGGCGTTGAGCGCGCGGATCGTCTGACGCGGCCTGAGCTACGCGACGAGATCTTGCGGCGCACCAAGACCGGCGGCGAAGCCGATGTGGCGCGGGGCTTCTTCGGCATTGCGCGCTCGATGCTCGCCAGCATGATGGAGACCGGCCTCAAGATGCCGGAGGCGGCAGCCCTCATTCGCGGCACACAAACCTTGAGCGCCCAAGTGTCCGGGGGACCGCCGGTCGCGACCGTTACGCTCGCCGAGATCTACGCCGCCCAGGGGCACCCGGACCGAGCTCTCGCGATGGTCGAACGGGTGCTCGAGGCCGAGCCCGATCACCTCGAGGCTCAGAGGCTGCGCGAGCGCTTGCGCCGCGAGCAGGAGCTGCAGGAGCCAGGGCTCGCGCTCCGCGGAGAGCCCGAAAAGCAGGTCCTCGAGACCACTGGCGAGGAGATTCGAACCGGTGACCCACCACCGGTCCAAGCTTCTCCGGCTCCTGTCGCCGAAGCAGAGGCTTCGCCCTCGGAGCCCAAGGAGGCGCGAGAAGCGGTCGCGGTTCCCCGAGTCGAGCCCCAGGAGCAGCCTATCGAGGCCGAAGACGTGGCGGAGCCTGCGCCTATCGTGCCAGAGGTGAAGCCGATCGAGGCTCTTGCCGAGCCTGCGCCTATCGTGCCAGAGGTGAAGCCGGTCGAGGGCGCGCCGGAAGCTCTTGCCGAGCCTGCGCCCCAAGCGGTGCCCTCGGAGCCCGAGGCGCAGGCCATAGCAGCCGTGCGTCCTGAAATTCGCCTGAGCGTGAGTGGCTCGGAGCTCGTCGTCGCCTGGTCGTGGCCGGTAGGCGAAAAGGGAGCTTCGACGGCGACGATCGTGCTCTTCGCTTTCCACGGTCGCGCCGGTCGACCGACCGCTGAAGAGGCGAGGATCCCGCTCCATCTCGGGGCGCCTGATGCGCAAAGCTCCGGGACTTTCCATCTCGCGGGCTTCGCAGGCGCTGCGGTGAGCGCTTCGATCGGCCTCGTCGAAGACGGGGTGTTTGTGCCGCGTGAGCAGGCTCTGTTGCATCGCGACAAGTGGCTTCGGCCAGCGGAGCAGACCCTTTTTCAGCAGGCGTAAGAAGGAAGAAGCAAATGATTGTTCACGTGGTGCTCTTCACGTTTTCTGAGCGTGCCGACGCCGAAGAGGCGCGTGCTCGTCTCCTCACGATGAGCGGAAAGATCCCAGGGCTCGTCAGCGTGGAGGCCGGGCTCGATGTCACGCGGAGCGCGAGGAGTTACGACTTGGCTCTGATCACGAGGCACACCAGCAAAGAGGCGCTGGACGCGTACCAGACACATCCTGTGCACGTCGAAGTCGCGACCTTTATCCGGGAGCGGATGACGGGGGCGGCGGCCGTGGATTTTGAGGCCGAAGCGCAATCTTGAGCGAGAAAAACGCTCGCGCGCGCTCATGATCAGGGCGGGCTGGCAGAAGAACGCCCCAGCTCCCGACAAATCGCCCTCTGCCGTTTGCTTTGGCACGCGACAAGGGTAAATGCGAGCGGTCATGTCGGCCGAAGCCCGCAGTAAACTCGCTGACCTCCAAAGGCGCATTTTGGCGCTAAGGGGGTTTCTTTGACGTCCCGGCTCTGAAACGTTCGATCGAAGAGCTCGATCAGCTCTCCACGGAACCTGGCTTCTGGGACAACCAGGAGAAGGCTCAGGCGCGCATGCGCACTCGTGCGGCCGCCGCCGAGAAGATCGAGCTCGTCGAGTCCCTCGAAAAGGACATCGCTGACGTATCCGAGTATCTCGAGCTGGGCATCGCTGAGGGCGATGACAGCGCGGTCGCGGAGGCGGAAGCGCAGATTGAGCCCCTCGCGGCCCGGCTCAAGAGGGCGGAGCTCGCGCGCATGCTGCGCGGACCGGTCGACCACGCTGGCGCCATCCTCAGTATCCATCCCGGCAGCGGCGGTACCGAGGCCAAAGACTGGGCCGAGATGCTCCTGCGCATGTACCTGCGCTGGGCCGAGCGCCGTGGATTCAAGACCGAGCTCATCGACTATCAGGCGGGCGACGAAGCCGGCATCGATGGCGCTTCGGTGATCATCTCGGGTCCGAACGCCTACGGCTATCTGCGCGCCGAGATGGGCGTACATCGGCTCGTTCGTATCAGCCCGTTTGACTCGAACGCGCGTCGGCACACAAGCTTTACGGCGGTCGAAGTCACGCCAGATATCGACGAAGAGATCGATATTCAGATCGCCGAAAACGATCTCGAGATCACGACCATGCGGGCTGGTGGCAAGGGTGGCCAGAACGTCAACAAGGTTGAGACGGCAGTGCGCATGCGACACTTGCCGACCGGCATCATGGTCGTGTGTCGAGCCGAGCGTAGCCAGCACATGAACCGCGCCATGGCGCTCAAGATGATGAAGGCGAAGCTGTACGAGCTCGAGCAAAGGAAGCGCGAAGCCGCGCAGGCTCAATACGAAGCCGAGAAAACCGACATCGCCTGGGGGAGCCAGATTCGCTCCTACGTGCTCCAGCCGTACCAACTCGTCAAAGACACCCGCACCCAGGTCGAGCGCAGCGACGTCCAGAACGTGCTCGACGGCGACATCGACTCGTTCATCGAGTCTTATTTGATGATGGCAGCGGACGAAGAAAACTCCGCCAAGGCCGCCGTCTAAGAAGATTGTGAGGAAAAAGTGAGTGATCCATCAGAACAGAATCGCGCCGGCGCGGAAACGGGCGAAGAAGCCCTGATCCAAGCTCGCCGCGACAAGATGGAGCGGATTCGGGCCCGCGGAGAGCAGCCGTTCCCGAACGATCTCGCGCGGGATCTCGACCAGGGACGCCGCTCTTTTGTGTCTGAGATTCGGAAGCTCTTCGAGGCCGCTTCGAGCGAAGCCGGCTACGACGCTGAGAAGGTCGAGGCGATTTGCGCGAGTGGTCAGCGGGAGTTTCTGGTCTTCGGCAGGCTGATCGGCAGGCGTGGCTTCGGCAAGGCTAGCTTCCTCAAGGTGCGTGACACGAGCGGCGAGCTTCAGCTCTTCGCCAAGGTGGACAAGCTCGGTCCCGCCTTTGAGGTCCTGAAGGATCTCGACCTTGGGGACCACGTCGCCGGGCGGGGCTCGATCGTCGTGACCAAGACCGGCGAGCTTTCACTCGAGCTCACGGAGCTGCGCTTGATCGGCAAGGCTCTCCGTCCGCCTGCGGACAAGTGGCACGGTCTTTCGGATGTCGACCTTCGCTATCGGCAGCGTTACGTCGACATGGTCGCCAACCCAGAGGTGATCGACGTCATCCGAGCCCGCGCCACGGTGCTGGGGGCGCTCCGCAGTTTCTTGGATGCCCGCGCCTTCGTGGAGGTCGAGACCCCTTCGCTGCATCCGCTCATCGGCGGCGCGGCGGCACGTCCCTTCATCACCCACCACAACACCCTGGACATGCAGCTGTTCCTGCGCATCGCTCCAGAGCTCTACCTGAAGCGCCTCTTGGTCGGAGGGATCGAGCGGGTTTACGAAATCGGTCGCTGTTATCGGAACGAGGGGATTAGCACCCGGCACAACCCCGAGTTCACCATGATCGAGCTGTACCAGGCGTACGCCGACTATGAGTCGCTCATGAACCTGGCCGAGGAGATGCTCCGCTTCGTCGACCGCGCTCTCGAGGACAAGCTCCGACAAGAGGGGCGGGCAGGCGTCTATGGCGCGTTCCGAGAGGCCCGTACCTTCCGACTTGATGAGCCGTTCGCTCGCGTTCCGCTCAGTCAGGCCATTGACCGGGCGCTCGAGCGCGCAGGGCTCGAGCCGAAGAGCGTTACGGGCGCCTACGATGTGCTTGCGGTCGACGATGGTACGAACGCCGATGTGCGCGCCGCCGGAGACGCCCTGGTGCGTGAACTCGCTCAGAAGAGCGGTCGTAAGATCGACTGGGGGAATTTTCGTCGCGCTCTCGGCAAATCCGAGTCGAGCGGGGAGCAGACCTTCGTCGCTTACGAGTATTTGGCGGAGCCGTTTCTCGTGGAGGACTACCGCTCTGGCTCTCAGAGCATCCCCGTGTTCATCATCGACTATCCCGCCGATGTCTCGCCGCTCTCGAGGCGTAAGGACAAAGATCCGACGCTGGTCGATCGCTTCGAGCTGTTCGTCGACGGCCGCGAGATCGCAAACGCCTTCTCCGAGCTGAATGATCCGGACGATCAGGCCGCGCGCTTCCAGGCCCAGGTGGCTCGCAAGGCCAAGGGCGCTGAAGAGACGATGGACTACGACGAGGATTACATCCGGGCTCTCGAGCACGGTATGCCTCCCGCCGCCGGTTTCGGCATGGGTATCGACCGCCTGATTACCGGACAGCCCTCGATCCGCGACGTCATCGCTTTCCCGCTGCTTCGCCCTGAGGCCCGATGACTTTGCCTGCGAGCCGCGCCCCCGTAGAGAAGACCTGGCTGGACCAGCTCGGTGAGCTGTTCCGCGAACTGCCGATTGGGGTCCAAATCGGGCTGAACCTCGGGCTCGTGCTGCTCCTGCTCTCGCTCGTGGTCTACGGATGGTTCCGGCTCCCGGCTCGCTGGCGGAAGACAGTGCGGGCCTTCCTCACTGTCGGCTCGGGGGTCGCGGCGGTCTGGCTCGGGATTGTGGCTTTGGGATTGCCAGAGGGCCGCTCGGTGCGCTTTTCGGTCACCCATCAGCTCATTCGGGCCGGAGCGACCTTGAGCGCTACGGTCTTCACGATCCTGCTCCTCAGCGCCGCCGTTCCGCTCATCCTGAGCGTGCTCGAGCGCGGTTCGTTCCGCTCGTTCGTCGCAGCGCGCCATTTGCGCGCGAAGAAATCCGGGTTCTTGACGGTGATCTCGGGGCTCTCGATCCTTGGGGTGGGCCTGAGCTCGTTCAAGTTGTGCGCCGTGATCAGCGTCATGGGCGGCTTCGGGGCGGACTTGAAGGAAAAGATCCTGAACAATGATGCCCATGTGAGGATCGAGTCCACCCAGAGCGGGGGCATCGAAGACTACCGGGCGATGTTGGACCGGGTGCGTGAGGTGCCCGGGGTCCGGGGGGCCATGCCCGTCATCACGGGTGAGGTCATGGCCTCGAGTTCGACGAGCACCGCGGGCATGCTGGTTCGGGGCATCGATCCGACGGTGGTGTCGTCCGTCGTCGACATCCCGAAGAAGGTCGAGGTCGGCGACTTCAAGTACCTCGAAGACCCCTACGCTCTGCGCGATTTGCCCCCCGGCACGCCGATCGGCGTCAGCAAGGGCGGGGAAGTTTACTACCAAGGCCCCAGGGACAACGACTCCGGGTCTTCCTTCGCTCGGGCGGATCAGGAGGCCTATCCGGGGGTCATTCTTGGCTCCGAGCTCGCGGAGAATCTCCACGCCTTCGTCGGGGACGTTCTGACCCTGATCTCGCCGATGGGCGATCTGGGGCCCATGGGCATCATGCCGAAGACCCGCCGCTTCCGGGTCGCGGGCATCTTCCATAGCGGTCTCTACGAGTACGACGTGGCGCACGCCTACATGACACTTGAGGCGGCTGCGGATCTTCTCGACATGGGCTTCAAGGTCTCCTCGATCGATGTTCGCGTAGAGGACCTGGGGAAGGTCGACGCGGTCGGTCCTCGGATCAAACGCGCCCTAGCGGACCTCCCTGGAGCCAGTGAGGCGACTTTGGTTCGAGATTGGCGCGAGATGAACAAGAACTTGTTTACAGCGCTCGAGCTCGAAAAACTTGCGAGCTTCGTGGTTCTTTCGATCGCGATCGCTGTCGCCAGCTTCTGCATCATTTGCACGCTGCTCCTGATGGTGACTGAGAAGTCGAAGGAGATTGCGATCCTGAAGGCGATGGGGTCGAGCGACGGCACCGTCTTGCGGCTGTTTTTGACCGAAGGAGTCTTGATCGGCAGCGTCGGTACGGTGATCGGTGTGGCCGCAGGATACGTCGCGATGAAGGGACTCGCCGTCTTCGGCGTTTGGCTCGATCCGGAGGTCTATTACGTCGAGCGGTTGCCCGTGAACGTGGAGACCGTCGACTACCTGATCATTGGAGCCTCTGCCCTCTTCATCACTACACTCGCCACGCTCTATCCCGCGCTCGCCGCGAGCCGGCTGCTCCCTGTGGAAGGTATCCGACATGAATGAACCGCTCGTCGTCATCGAAGGGCTCGAGAAGTCCTTCGAGCACATGGGTCAAACGCTGAGCGCGGCATCGATTTGACGATCAACGCTGGCGAGATCCTTTCCATCGTGGGCCCGTCGGGAGCAGGCAAGAGTACGCTCCTGCACTGTATCGGGACGCTCGACCTGCCGACGGCGGGAAAGATCCGGCTCGCCGGCGAAGAGCTCACGACGATGAGCCGCACCCGCCTCGCCGCAGTGCGCAACCAACAGATCGGCTTCGTCTTCCAGTTTCATCACTTGCTCCCTGAGTTCGACGCTCTGGAGAACGTGATGATGCCCGGCCTGATCCAAGGTCGCTCGCGGCGCGAGATGGCGATTCGGGCCAAGAAGCTTCTCGATGAGGTGCAGGTGGGGCACCGCGCCAATCATCGTCCAGGCGAGATGAGCGGTGGTGAGCAGCAGCGCGTCGCGGTCGCGCGGGCGCTCGTGCTTGAACCGAAGCTGCTCCTCGCGGACGAGCCGACGGGGAATCTCGACACGACCACCGGTGACTCCGTGCACGACTTGTTCTTCGAGCTGAACAAGGAGCACAACACGACCATCGTGGTCGTCACCCACAATCCGGGCTTCGCGGAGAGCATGCCGCGGGTGGTGCGCCTACGGGACGGGCGAGTCGAGCTCGACGACGTCGGCAAGGCCAGGCGAACCCCGCCGGCCGAACAGCCGCGCGACGGGGGATGATTGCAGCCTGAGGCCGTCTGGGTCGGGCTGTCACCCAATTGTCACGAAGCTGTGACGAGCGCGCTGCGCAAGGCACCGAAAGTCCGCTCACCCTCGAGTAGGACAGAAATGGTCGAACGACGCAGCGTTCTCAAAGGGCTCTCCGCCCTGCTCCTTCTCGGCCTCGCCGCGGGATGCAAACGAGGCGATCCCAATTCGCCGAACATCTACCTCGGCGGCGCAGGCGCGACGTTCCCGTTCCCGCTCTATTCGAAATGGATGAGCGAATACAACAAGCTCCATCCGGAGATCCGAATCAACTATCAGTCCATCGGCTCCGGCGGAGGCATCCGCCAGATCGCGAGTGAGACTGTCGATTTTGGTGCGACCGATACGCCGATGAGCGCTTCGGATGCGAAGAAAGCGCCGCGCGCCATCCTCCACATTCCGGTGACGATCGGGGCTGTGGTCGTCGCCTACAATATCCCTGGGGTCACCGGAGAGCTGAAGCTCGACGGGGACGTCCTCGCCGATATTTTTCTCGGCACGATCAAGACCTGGAACGACGAGCGGATCGCTCGAGCCAACCCAGGGCTCGCGCTTCCGAGCCTCCCGATCGCGGTGGTCACCCGCTCCGACGGCAGCGGCACGACCGCAGTTTTTACGGGCTATTTGGCCAGCGTGAGCCCGAAGTTTCAGAGTGTCGTCGGCGAAGGCAAGAGCGTGAAATGGCCCGTGGGGCTCGGCGCCAAAGGCAATGAGGGCGTCACCGGTCAGCTCAAGACGACCCCCGGCACCATCGGTTACACGGAGCTCGCTTACGCGAGTCAGAATCGGCTCACGACCGCGGCGATCAAAAATCGCGAAGGCGCCTACGCTTCGCCGAAGGTCTCTGCGGTCACCGCCGCCGCGGAGCAAGTCGAGCTCGACGACTCCCTGGTCGCCTCGCTGGTGAACGCACCGGGAGCGGCGAGCTATCCGATCGCATCGTTTACCTATCTCCTCGTCTACGAAGAATCGAAGAATGCGAGGAAAGGTGAGGCTCTCGCGAAGTTCATCGCTTGGGCGGTTCATGACGGGCAGGGCCTCGCTGCCGCGCTCCACTACGCGCCGCTGCCCGCCCGTGTCGTTCAGAAGATCGACGAGCGCATAAAATCGCTCCATTTCGGCGGAAAGCCGTTTCTATCGCAAGGGACATGATGAGGCAGAGCATCTGGCCTACACCTGAGCGCCCGCCCCTCGTACCTGGTCGTTTTCGAGGGGATACCCACCGTGGCGATCGCGTATTTTCTTGGATCACCGCCGCTTCGGCGTCGATCGTCATCCTGACGGTCCTCGCGATGACGGGCCAAATGCTCGCGTCCTCTTGGCTGAGCCTCGAGACGTTCCATTGGTCGTTCATCACGAGCCTCGAGTGGAACCCGGTGACCGAGCAGTTCGGCGCGCTCCCGTTCATTTTCGGGACGATCGTCTCTTCGACCGTCGCGCTGGCGCTGGCTGTGCCTGTTTCGTTCGGAGTCGCTCTTTTTCTGAGCGAGCTTGCTCCCGAGTGGCTGAGAAATCCTTTCGGCTTCCTGGTGGAGCTGCTCGCTGCCGTGCCGAGCGTTGTTTACGGCCTGTGGGGGATCTTCGCTTTGGCTCCGCTCATGCGGGAGACTGTGGAGCCGGCGCTCCGCGCGTCTCTCGGGTTCTTGCCGCTGTTTTCTGGCCCGAATCAGGGATACGGCATGCTGACGGCGAGTGTCGTGCTGGCCATCATGATCACGCCGACGATCGCTTCGGTGAGTCGCGAAGTGCTACGCGCCGTGCCTCGCGCCTATCGTGAGGCAGCCCTCGGACTGGGGGCGACGCAGTGGGAAGCGATCCGTACGGGTGTCTTTCCCGTGGCGCGTTCGGGGCTCGTGGGCGCGGTCGTCTTGGGTCTGGGCCGTGCGCTCGGTGAGACGATGGCTGTCACGATGCTGATCGGCAATCGCGCGGACATCAGCGCTTCGCTCTTTGCCCCCGGCTACACGATGGCGAGCGTGATCGCCAATGAGTTTACGGAGGCGACCGAAGATCTCTACCTCTCCGCCCTGGCCGAAATAGGGCTCTTGCTGTTCATCATCACCGTGCTCCTCAACATCTTCGCGCGGTTTTTGGTCTGGCGCGTCGGGCGCCAAGGGGGAGCGTAGGCGTGAACATTCGCAGTCATTTCACGTACCGAAAGGCCGTTGACCGCATCGTGCGCGGTCTCTGTCTCTTGGCAGCACTGCTCGCGCTGGTTCCGCTCTTCTCGGTCCTTTATTACGTGACTGCGCGCGGGCTCGGCGGAATCAGCTTTGAATTCTTTACGGAGCTGCCGACGCCGGTGGGCGAAGAGCACGGGGGTGTGGCGAACGCCATCACCGGCACGTTGACGCTCGTTGGACTCGCTTGCCTCTTCGGCATTCCCCCTGGAGTCCTGGCGGGCGTCTACCTCTCCCAGTTCGGCCATACTCGGCTCGGTAAGATCGTGCGCTTCTCAGCGGACGTGATGAGCGGTGTGCCTTCGGTCACGATCGGTATCTTCGTCTATTCCTTGCTCGTCGTCCGCACCAAGCAGTTCTCCGCCTACGCCGGGGGGCTCGCGCTCGCGGTGATCATGCTGCCGACCGTGACGCGTACGACCGAAGAGCTTCTCAAGCTGGTTCCCGAAGCCCTCCGTGAGGCGGCACTTGGGCTCGGTGTGCCTCAGTGGCGCACGACCTTGAGCGTGATGCTCCGCACAGCGGCTCCCGGTGTCGCCACGGGCATCATGCTCGCAGTGGCACGGGTGGCCGGAGAAACGGCTCCGCTTCTCTTCACTTCTTTCTCCAACCGGTTTTGGCCCGGCGGGCTCGATGAGCCGACGGCCTCTCTACCGGTGCAAATCTACACTTATGCCGTGTCCCCCTATGAGGATTGGCATAGCCAGGCGTGGGCAGCGGCGCTCGTCCTGGTGGCGTTGGTTCTGACGCTGAATGTCGCCGCGCGGGTCTTGGTTCGACATCGAGTGAGGTAAATGATGAGCACGACAAACTCCGTGGTAGCGAGCGGCTCCGTCTCCGGAGCCCCCTGGGGCTCGGACGCCCATCTGCAAGTAGTTCCGCCTCCCCCGAGCCTCGGCGCGCTGGGCGCGATGGTCGAGCCTCTTCACGAGAGCGCCAAGATGAGCGCGGTGGGCCTGCGCGCGAGCTTCGGGGCGCGGGAGATCTTGAAGGGGATCTCAATTCCCCTCTACGAAAAGCATGTCACCGCCATCATCGGGCCCTCCGGCTGTGGCAAGTCGACCTTCATCCGCTGTTTGAACCGGATGCACGAAGTGGTGAGTGGCGCGACGTCGGTCGGTCAGGTGCACCTCGACGGTCAGGACATCTTCTCGATGGACCCCGTGCGTCTGCGGAGGCGAGTCGGCATGGTCTTCCAGAAGCCGAACCCGTTCCCGACCATGTCGATCCGAGACAACGTGCTGGCTGGTCTCCGCTTGAATGGGCTGAAGGTCGCTGAGCCGGACGCCCTGGTGGAGCGGGCGCTGCGCCAGGTGGCGCTGTGGGATGAAGTCAAAGATGGCATTCATCGGAGCGGCTTGAGCCTCTCTGGGGGCCAACAGCAGAGGCTTTGCATCGCCCGTACGCTCGCGATGGAGCCGGAAGTCATCCTGATGGACGAGCCCTGTTCGGCTCTGGATCCGATCGCGACGGCCCGCGTCGAGGAGCTCATCCACGAGCTCAAGAAGGACTACACGATCGTGATCGTGACCCACAACATGCAGCAGGCCGCCCGCGTGGCAGATTACACTGCCTTTTTCTACATGGGCGAGCTCATCGAGCACGATCGCACGGACGTGATCTTCACGCGTCCAGCTCAGCAGCGAACGGAAGATTACATCACGGGCCGTTTCGGCTGATCGATGCCGGGGCCCAAAGTGTCCGTTTTCTGAATTTGTGATAGGATCGCGCGAACACCATCAAGCGGACACGAGGCGCGTAAGGCGCGAAGGGACGCTCGAGATGGGGGACGAAGGGTAGGTCGAAATTCGACCAGCGCTGGCAGGGAACTCAAATGGGCAGAATGCATACCGACCGCGAATACGAGGCAGAACTCACGGCACTCCGTGAGCGGGTCCTCTTGATGGCTGCGCGAGTCGAAGAACAGGTGAACGGCGCCCTGCGCGCCTACCAAACACAAGATTCCGTCCTCGCCGAGCGCGTGCGACAGGCCGACAGCCAAGTCGATCAGCTTGAGGTCGAGATCGACGGTCTTTGCGTCCAGATGCTCGCGCGCCGGCAGCCGGTCGCCTCCGACCTCCGTTTCGTGACGACCATCTTGAAGATCGTGACGGATCTCGAGCGCATTGGGGACCTCGCCACGAGCATCTGCAGCCGAGTCCTGGAACTGCAGGGCACGCCTGGGGCCTATCGCCCGAGCGCGCTTCAGGACATGGGTGAGGCGGCGCGCAATATGGTGAGGGACGCGGTCGATGCGCTCGTGGCGGGAGACGCGCGCAAGGCGCGAGAAGTGAGCCGGCGCGACCAGCTCATCGACGAACAACACGCGGCCTTTTTCCCCATCATTGCTCGCCAAATGGAGGCGACGCCTTCGGATTTCGATCACTTGATGCGCATGATCTCGATCAGCAAAGCCATCGAGCGCATCGCCGATCACGCGACGAACCTCGCGGAGATGGTTGTCTTCATGGTGGAAGGCCGGGACGTTCGTCACGTCCACGAGGACAAACCCGAGCGCAAACAGCGCGCGGAATAGGCCTACGCTCCGTTTCGCTCTCGCCGTCGCGGGACGGCGCCCCCGCGGCGCGCGGGGCGGACGAGGCCCGCCCCACCCGGACTCAGTCGAACTGGATCGCGCTCACCGTGACACCGAGAATTTCGCTCCGGTGGACGACCTCGCCGCGGCTGTCCGGTGCGGCGCCGGACATGACATGTAAGGGGAGCAGGTGCTCCTCGCGCGGATGGCACTGCCGAGCAGCGGGCGCCTCTGTCCAGCGGGCGAGTCGGGCATTCCTCTCGCCTGCTGGCAGCCGGGTCGTCTCTTCGAGCCAGGCGTCGAACAGGCGACTGTGCTCTTGGGCGTCGCCTCGGAAGAAGCCCCGCATGTTGTGGTAGCTCATCCCGCTTCCAATGAAGACGACCCCTTCGTCGCGAAGTGGCGCAAGCGCGGCACCGAGCTCGATGTGCGCCTTCGGATCGAGGCCACGCAGCAGCGAGACCTGGAGTACAGGGATGTCTGGCTCGGGGAGCGCGACCTTGAGCGGAACGAAGGTCCCGTGATCGAAACCTCGACGGGGCTCGAGGGCGGAGGAGAAGCCACGAGCGGCGAGGAGCTCTTGGGCTCGACGGACGAGAGTCGTATCGGGGCCCGGCGCGTCCCAACGCAGTTCGTAGGCTTCCGGCGGAAAGCCGCCGTAATCGTAGAGCATGGGAGGCCGAGCTCCGGTCATGAGGGTCGGCTGGGGTTCTTCCCAATGGGCTGAGGAGACGAGGATCGCGCGGGGACGCTCAGAGAGCCCGGTCACGAGGCTCCGAAGGTAAGTCTCGAGAGGTTCCCACATCGCGCGGGGACCGAAACCTGTTTCCACGAAGGGCCAAGGGCCTCCTCCGTGCGGGATATAGATGGCAGGGAAACGCTCGGGCATCGTCGCTTATGATACCGCGCAAAGGAGCCCCGGCGAGCGAAGCCGAGCGCGACGGAGCGCTCACAGTGGAAAAGCGAGGCCGCGCGGGCCCTCTCGACGCTCAGCGACGAAGAGGCGTATCCTGGCTGTGAATTCGAGGGCAAGGGATGGGAGATCCTCCGACGAGAGTGAGCCAGAGTCGAATGCGTCCGCTGAGCGGTGGTTCGAGACGACAAAGTGCTCCTCTCTCGGGCGACAGTCGAGCCGCGCGGGCGCTTGCCCCCTGGGGGAAGGTCGGGGCCGTGCTTCTGTTCGGCGTCTCGGCGACACTCTTCGGCTACTACTTCGCGCGGGACCGCGAGGATTTGGCGGCGCGGGCGGCCTTTGAAAGTCGCGTCCAGACTGCGTCCTCGGACCTGTTTCGCCACTTCGAATTGCCCCTCGAAGTGGGGCTGTCTTTGCCCGCATTCATGAGCGTCTACCCGAACGCGACGGCCCAAGAGTTCAGCCGATTCGTGGCGCCGACCCTCGAACGTCACGGATCTCTCGCCGCGCTCGAGTGGGCCCCGAAAGTGACACGGGACACGCGCGCGGAGTTCGAGCAAACCCACGGCGAGATCTGGGAGCTAGACGGGGAAGGGCGCCGCATCCGATCCCCGGATCGCGATGTGTATTACCCGCTTGCGTTCATGGCGCCGGACATCCCGACGGTGCGCGGCCTCGATATCGCCTTCGATGAGGAGCGACGGGCGATGGTGGAGCGGGCGGGCAGCTCCGGGCAGGCGGCGCTCTCTCTTCCGTTCCGCCTCGTCGAAGATCCTCCGAACGTGATGAGCGTTTCGATCTTGGCCCCGGTCCCGTCGCGTGTACCGGCTGCGGGATGGGAGGAGCGCACGCTCGGTTTTACGGTCTGCTTGTTCCGTCTGCAGCCGTTGATTGATGAGGCGTTTCGAGCCACGAACCTCGAGGGTCTCTCTTACATTCTCCACGACGTCACGGATTCGGGCTCACCTCTCCTGCTCACAAAGAGCGGGGGCTTCGATGAAATTTCGGATCAGCCCTTCGAGTGGGAAAGTTCGGTCAGGTTCCTCGATCGCTCCTGGCGTATTCGCTGGCGAGGAGCACCAGTTGTCCCTCCGGGACTCTCGACCTCCGGCTGGGTGCTCGGCTTCGGGCTCGTCCTTTCCATCGTCCTCGCAGGGGCGACCTTCTCCTTCTTGGCTCTTCAGCGCGCGCGAGCTCGGGCTCTGGAGGCGGATCGTCTGGGGAGCTACGCGCTCAAGAGGCGACTGGGTTCGGGAGGGATGGGCGTTGTGTATGAGGCGGAGCACGCGCTGCTCCGACGCCCCGCGGCCATCAAGTTGATCCGAGAGGACGCATCGAGCGACCTTTCCCTGGAGCGGTTCGAGCGCGAGGTTCAAGCCACGAGTCGCCTCACGCATCCCAACACCGTCCAGGTCTTCGATTACGGGCGAACACCGACGGGCGTTTTCTACTACGCCATGGAGTTCATCGACGGCGTCACGCTGAGAGAGCTCGTTGAAGGTTCGGGACCAGTTCCTGCCGAGCGTGCCAAAGAGCTGATTCGGCAAGCGGCCGGTGCCCTCGCCGAAGCGCACGAACTCGGCATGATTCACCGGGATCTGAAGCCTGATAACATCATGGTGTGTCAGCGCGGCGGGATCCAAGACTTCGTAAAGGTGCTCGACTTCGGTCTCGTCAAAAATCGCGCGATGACCGAGCAGACCTTCATCACCAAAGAGCACGCGATGATCGGGACGCCGGAGTACATGGCGCCCGAAGCTTTTCTCGGGGGCGCCGATCTCACGCCCGCCTCGGATATCTACGGGCTCGGCAGCGTCCTTTACTATCTCCTCACCGGACGCCCGCCTCATTCGGCGCCGAGCCTGATGGCCCTCGTGGCGCGCGTCACCACGTCCGACGCGGTTCCACCTGAAACAGCGCTCGGCGCCCCGATCCAGAAGGAGCTCTCTCAGCTCACGATGGCGTGCCTGAGTCGCGCTCCGGAAGGGCGCCCTCGCGATGCCCGCGAGCTGCTCCGCCTTCTGAACGAGCTTCCTCCGGGGGAGCCCGCGTGGACTCAGCTGGCGGCGCGGCGGTTCTGGGAAGAGTGGATGCCCCGTTTCCGCGAGCGTGCTCGCGAGCGGGAAGACGGGCACGTGAGCGAAACCAAACGGCTCGCCATCGGTCCCGAGCGGATCGTGAGCCGGGCCTGAGGAAGCGAGGCGCGAACTTGCGTGAGTCCAGATGAGCGAGCCCCGCGCCACGCGGCGAAAGGGCAGCCTGCCCTCCGGACTTTAGCGAGCCGCGCCGCCGAGGCCACCTTCGCCGCCGGCACCGGCCTCGCCGCCTTGCCCACCGAGCGCGCATTTGGTCGCTCCCGTGGAGCATTCGTCGACGGCGCGCACCGACTGGCAAGCGACAGTTGCGATGATCGCGGTCGAGAGGAGGGCAAGGACGAGTTGGATCGTGGAGCGGGACATGGGCGGCGAATCTGGCGATGGACAGGGGGCTTGTAAAGGCCTGCTTGCGTCTCGATATTTGCCTTCGACCTGAAAAATGAGCTCGAAAGGGGAGCTTTCGAGTGCCAAGGTCTCTTGCCAGTGGACGACGACAAAAGTGACCGAAAGCCGGTGGGGCCGAGCGGGGAGCTCGCGGTGCCGAGCGGCAGGCTCTCCCGTTTCCTCCACCTGGGTCGAGCTGCGGGCAGCATGATGGCAAGCGGGGCGCTCGAGAAAATGCGCCGAATCCCCGGGGGGACAGAAGAGGCGCTTCCTCACGTCCTGCTCACTCGGCAGAGCGCAAAAGCCCTTGCGGAAAGGCTCTCGCGCTTGCGCGGCGCCGCTATGAAAGTCGGCCAGATGCTCTCCCTCGAGGGGGACAACCTGCTTCCGAAGGAGTTCGCCGAAGCCCTCGAGGTGCTGCGTTCCTCGGCGCACCGCATGCCGGACCAGCAGGTCCGCCAGATGCTGCGCGCGGAGTATGGAGAAGACTACCTGTTCCGCTTCCGCGATCTTGAGCTCGAGCCCATGGCTGCTGCTTCGATTGGCCAGGTACATCGAGCCGTGACCCATCAAGGGGAGCGCATTGTCCTCAAGATCCAGTACCCCGGAGTGCGAGAGAGCATCGACAGTGACGTCGACAATCTTCGCTCCCTGGTCGGGCTCGCAAGGCTCGTTCCCAAGGGGGTCGACATTGAGGTGTTCGTCGAAGCTCTCAAGGCGGAATTGCGCCGAGAAGTGGACTACGAGCGTGAGCTCGAACAGCTCGGCGCCTACCGCAAGAAGGTCGAAGGAGATCCGCGGATCCTCGTGCCCCGGCCCTACCCGGAGCACACCACGTCGCGCATTTTGGCGCTCGAAGAGATGAGGGCGGAGCCGCTTCTGACCTGGGCTCAGGGAAAGAGCCAACAGGAGCGCAATGCCATGGGCACGCTCCTCTTCGAGCTCTTACTCTCCGAGCTCTTCCGTTTCGGTCTGAGCCAAACCGATCCGAATCCCGCCAACTACCAGGTCGAGCCTGAAACGGGGCGTTTGGTTCTGCTCGATTTTGGCGCAACGCGCGGCGTCGAGCCGGGCGTATCTCTCCTCTACCGAGAAGCATTTCTTGGCATCATGGACCGCGACCAGCTCCGGCTCGAGGAGGTTGTTCGGCGACTCGGCGTCGACAACCCTGAGTACCCCGAGGCGACCCGCCTCATTGTTTCGCTCGCGCTCGAAGCCGCTGAGGCCTTCGACGACGAGGTCTACGATTTCGGGGCCACCGACCTGCAGCGACGCCTGAACGAGCGGGCTCCGGCGATGAAAGAGTTCCAAGGGAAGCTCGGGGCGCCGCCCCCTGAGTACGTCTTCTTTCAGAGAAAGCTCACGGGCACCTTCCTCCTTTGTCGTAACCTCGGCGCACGAGTGCCGTGCCGCACCTTGGTAGAACGCGCTCTTCTCGACCGGGGGTTCAGCTCCGATGAAAATTGAATCGCTCTCGCTCTCTCCTCTCACGGTTCCGCTCACCGAGCCCTTTGGGATCGCGACCGGGGCCCATCATGCTGCCGAAAATGTCGCGGTGCGGGTGAAGCTCGAAGACGGCACAGAGGGTCTCGGTGAGGCCGCTCCTGTTCCGCACATCAGCGGCGAGACGCGAGAGCAAGTGCTTCAAACCGCGGGCGAGTTGGCAGCGCTCCTTCGGGGCCAGGACGTTCGACAGTACAGGAGGCTCAGCGCGATGGTTCGAGAGCCGCTCGCCGCTGTGCCCTCGGCGCTGGCTGCCGTGGAAATGGCGATCTTGGACGCTCTCCTCCGCTCTTGGGGCGCTTCGTTCCTCGAGTTCTTCGGCGGTCGGGAGACGGAGCTTGAGACGGATATCACGATCACGACGGGCACCGTGGAACAAGCCGAGCGCGCCGCGGCACGCGCCCTGGGACTCGGCTTTCGTGAGCTGAAGATCAAAGTGGGCGGCGCTGACCTCGACCACGACGTGCGGCGGCTCAGAGCGATCGCCGCAGCTGCGCCCTCGTGTACTCTTGTGCTCGACGGCAACACAGCCTTCTCGGTCGCCTCCGGACTTGAGCTCTTGCGCGCACTCGGGCCCGCCCGCGACCGAGTGACCCTCTTCGAACAGCCGGTCCCTCGAGAGGACTGGGACGGGCTCGCGGAGCTGTCGCTCAAGGGGGATGTCCTGGTCGCGGCAGATGAGGGCTTTCGATCCGCCGAAGATCTGGGGCGGATCGTCAAGAGGCCTGGCATCGGGGCTGTGAACATCAAGACCGCGAAGCTCGGCGTGATCGGTGGTTTCGACCTATTGCGCGCGGCGCAATCCCTCGGCTTGGTCGTCATGGTCGGGGGCATGGTCGAGACCGAGATCTCGATGGGGGTTTCCGCCTGTTTGGCGGCAGGCGTCGGCGGCGTGCGTTTTGTCGATCTGGACACCCCCCTGTTCATGGGACAGCGCCCCCTCAGGGGCGGCTACGCGCAAGAGGGCCCCCGCATCGATCTCTCACCCATCCGCCGAGGACATGGGGTGACACTTCAGGAGAGCTAACCGTCCGCTCACCTACACTTGGCGACAGCGGCTGCTGGCGTCCTCCTTTCCGGCGCCCTGTTGATTCGGTATCTTGCCTCGGATGGGTGAGAGGATTTTCGCGAAGGGATGGGCGAAGAGCTCGCTGTGCGCCTTGGGTGTAGCGCTTCTGAGTCTGCACTGCGGAGGTGGCTCTTCGCAGGACGATGGCTCTGGGGGGCGCTCCTCGGGGGGCCGGTCCATGGGCGGTCGCGCTTCGGGCGGTAGCGTGAGCGGGAGCGGCGGACGAGGCGCGGCGGGAGATCCGGGCGACGGCGGAGGCGGTTCGGGATCGGAGAGCAGGGGCGATGACGCGGTTCCGACGGGGAACCCCGACGCGGATGGGGCTTGCGAGCGCCCCTCGGAGGCGGGCCTCGAAGACGTGTCTCAGCCGGATACGGTGATTGGCGATGGGACGGCGGAGAGCTGCACGGGAGCTCGGGTTGTCGAAGCGGTGGGGCGAGGTGGGGTGATTGTCTTCGATTGTGGACCGGAGCCTGTCACGATCGTGCTGGATGAGCCGGCGAAGGTGAAAAACGCGGCGAATCCCGTGGTTGTCCTCGACGGCGGCGGCAAGGTGACGCTGAGCGGCGGCGGCAAGACGCGGATCCTCTACATGAACACCTGTGACGAAAAGCAGGGGTACACGACCAGCCATTGCGACAACCAAGATCACCCCCGCCTCACCGTGCAGAACCTGACCTTCGTCGACGGGAACTCGAAGAACGAAGAAACCTACGATGGTGGCGGAGCCATCTATGCTCGTGGTGGCCGTCTCAAGATCATTCGCTCCCGCTTCTTCCGGAATGAATGTGCGAGTGAAGGACCGGACGTCGGTGGCGCGGCCGTGCGCGCCTTTCAACAGTTCGAGAATCGCCCCGCTTACGTCATCGAGAGCACCTTCGGTGGCGGACCGGACCAACTTGTTCCAACGGCGGCGGGATCAGCTCGATCGGGGTCAACTGGGTCATTGTTGACTCCCTCTTCTCTCACAATCAGGCAATAGGCCGCGGTGGGAATCCCGCCGAAGCTGGCACTCCTGGCGGCGGCAGTGGCGGAGGGATCTATTCGGACGGCGGGACCCTCAGGCTCTCCTTGTGCGGAACGCGAGTCGAGAACAACACGGTCCGGGCCTACGGCTCCGGGATTTTCTTCGTGTCGAACAATCACCAGGGCACCCTCGAGCTCTCCCGCTCAGTGATCCGGGGCAACCGGGGCGGGGGCTGGAATGTATTGCCTGGAATTTCGATGCACGACGACACGGTCCGCATCATTGACGAGGACACGGTCCTCGAGCCCTAAAGGCCTCGCGCGGCCGGGATGGGCACGAGCCCGCCCGGCGACTTGCTCGGCTCCATCCCCAGGTGCCAAGCTCTCGCCATGACCCGGCACCGGCAGCCCCTGAAGGACGCGGATCTTCGCGCCCTGCTCTCGTCGCGGGATCTGCGGGTCACCCCGTCACGTCTGAGAGTGCTGGCTGAGCTGTCCACGCTCTCAGCCCCCATCAGTCATCCCGAGCTGTATGATCGGCTCGCGCCCTCGAAGTTGGATCGGGTCACGGTGTACAGGAACCTGCTCTCGCTCAACGCCGCGGGGATCTTGGTGAAGACGCAGCTTGGAGACGGCGTGTGGCGCTTCGAGTTGCCCCGGGATGGCCAGCCGGCCCACGGTGGGCACCCTCATTTCGTTTGCAGCGAATGCGGCACAGTGCGCTGTCTGCCTACCGATGCCGTTCAAATCCGCGGTACACGCATGCGTGGACGTGTGGCGGAGGTGCAGCTGAAGGGGCGCTGTCAGGACTGCGATCGCACGCACCCCTGAGTTTGATGGAAAGCCTTGGCTGAGTGCGCCCCGTCGATGGGGCGAACATCTCGGCGTTGTGCGTATCTCTGGGAGCCTGGTCCTTCGAGCGCCCCTTTGCTTTTCGGAGCTCACTCGCGGAAGACCTTGGTCCCATTGCGAACCAGCTCGGCGGTCGCGCCGATGTCGTCTCCGAGCGGACTACCCGCGAGATGCAAGGACTTGAGGGACTTGAGCTTCGAGAGCGGCGCCGCCGAGGCAACCTTGGTGCGCTGGAGGGAAACCCGCTCCAGATCCTTCATGTTCGCGAGGACCGAGATGTCCTCGACGGGGTTATCATCGAAGTTGACCTCCGTGATGACCTTGAGGTTCGCGAGGGGGGAGAGGTCTGTGATATTTGCCTTCGCAATGGTGAGTCGGTCGAGCTTGAGGAGCTTCTGAAGAGGACTCAAGTCGCTCACCGGGTTTCCGGTCATGCTCAGAGATTCGAGCTTCGTGAGGGCGGCGAGGGGGCTCAGGTCGTCGATTTGATCGGGACCGAAGCTCAATTCACGCAGCTCGGTCATGCCCTTGAACAAGCAAACGTCGATTCCTTCGCGGGGCACGCGTGACAGGTTGAGGGAGCGGAGCCGGCGCAGATCGGCAGCGGTGAGAGGACCGTCCGGTTTCTGTGCCTTGACCCGGATCGCACCCTCGAGCTCGGGGCTCTGGATCTCGACCTTCAGAGGACCCGGCGGGCAATCGGCGAGCTTCGGATAGGTGCGTGGGGGAGCTTGAGGTTCTTCGGCGACCGGGGCAGAAGGAGGAGGCTCGACGGGGGCAGGAGCACTCGTCGCGGCCTCGGGCGCAGGAGCTTTCTTCTTCGGCTCGTCGCAGCCGATGGCGATCAAGACAGAGGCCGCGAGCAGGAGGCTGCTCGAGGGCCGAAAGGGTCCGCCGAGGCGGACTGCGCGGGAGCTTCGGATCATCCGGGGAGCACACCACTCGGACGAGGAGGAGATCAACTCCACTCTCACACAAAGCTCGCAATCGGCGAACGGTCCTTTGATTTCGGTGAGGAGAGGTGGGCAATGGTTGCCTCGGGAGTCGAAAGTTCTACTCCGAGTCGCCGTGGCTCCTCGGGACGGACCGACGGGCGGGCCAGGTTCGCATGAATCATGAGCAAGTTCGGACCCTTGGCCCAGCTGCTGGGCGGTCTCGGAAATTCCTGGAAAAATAGAAAGATATGACTTCGAGGGCTCGAGCGCTTCTTCTGGCTACTTCTCTGTCGGCTTTGGCTTTTTGGGCTCCGGCGAGCGCAACAGCTTGGTCAACGATGCGCTGTGCGAACCGCATGGTGGAGCTCGGGGACCCCATGTACAAAGTGAAGCAGCTGTGCGGGGCTCCGGACCAGGAAGACGTCACTGTCGAATACCGCATTGGTAGCCAAGTGTTGCGGGGCTGCTCCAAGGACCAGAGTGGTCGCATCCTGTGCGGCGGCAGTGAAGTTCGGGGGGTCGTCGAGGTGCCGATCCATCGCCTCATCTATGACTTTGGGCGAAACCGCTTCGTTTACCACCTCCTCTTCGAGTCGAGCCGGCTCGTGGCCCTCGATACGGGCGACTACGGCGTGAAGTGAGGTCTCCAGCGAGTCGAGATAGGCCTCGTCGCACGATTCCCTTTACGAGCCGACGCGAAATGGAAAAAGCCGGACCTCGAAGAGGCCCGGCTTTTTTGATGGGAGAGGGGGACCGATTACGCCTCGACGTGGCTGCCACCGGAAGATTCC